>ENA-OURQ01000244-OURQ01000244.1-human-gut-metagenome-genome-assembly--contig:-NODE-244-length-59864-cov-13.757445_pt1 | contig 59864 bp, 75 predicted proteins | sample MGYA00242105_ERZ508999 | MGnify/ENA primary metagenome ERZ508999 (study PRJEB26280, sample SAMEA2338771) | human gut metagenome | biome: human gut; feature: human-associated habitat; material: faeces...
GGTGGTCTAGGATTTAGAGGTTCAAAGAAATCTACTCCTTATGCAGCTCAGATGGCAGCGGAAACTGCTACAAAGGCAGCTTTGGTACATGGCTTAAAATCAGTAGATGTTATGGTTAAGGGTCCGGGATCAGGACGTGAAGCAGCAATTCGTGCTCTTCAGGCATGTGGTCTTGAAGTTACTAGTATTAAGGACGTTACTCCAGTTCCTCATAATGGATGCCGCCCACCAAAACGTAGAAGAGTCTAATAGGAGGTGCAAATAGATGGCAGTAAATAGAGTTCCTGTTCTTAAGAGATGTAGATCACTTGGATTAGATCCAGTATATTTAGGAATAGATAAAAAATCAAAAAGACAGTTAAATAGAGCAAACAAGAAGATGAGTGAGTATGGTCTTCAGTTAAGAGAGAAACAGAAAGCAAAATTCATCTATGGTGTATTAGAGAAACCATTTAGAAATTACTATGCGAAAGCACAGAAGATGAACGGCATGACAGGTGAAAATCTTATGATTTTACTTGAGCTTAGACTTGATAATGTGTTATTCCGTATGGGATATGCTAGAACTAGAAAAGAAGCAAGACAGATTGTTGACCATAAACATGTATTAGTTAATGGTAAACAGGTTAATATTCCTTCATATTTAGTAAAAGCTGGCGATACAATCGAAATTAAAGAGAAACATAAAGCTTCTCAGAGATATAAAGATATTCTTGAGGTAACTGACGGAAGATTAGTTCCAGAATGGTTAGAAGCAGATCATGAGAATCTTAGCGGTGTTGTTAAAGAAATACCTACAAGAGAAATCATAGATGTACCAGTTGACGAAATGCTTATCGTCGAATTATATTCGAAATAGGCTTAGGCAATTCCTAAAACAGAAAAAGGAGGGGCTTTTTAGTGTTCGATTTTCAAATACCTAACGTTGAGATAGCAGAAATCTCAGAAGATAATAAATATGGTAAATTTGTTGTAGAACCTCTTGAAAGAGGTTACGGCACAACTCTTGGTAATTCATTAAGAAGAATTATGCTTTCTTCATTACCAGGAGCAGCTGTTAGTCAGGTTAAATTTGACGGTGTTTTGCATGAATTCAGTTCAATCCCTGGTGTTAAGGAAGATGTTACAGAGATTATCATGAACATCAAGAGTCTTGCTATCAAGAGCAATAGCGAAAGCGATGCTCCTGTAGTTGGATATATTGAAAAAGTTGGTGATGGCGTTGTAACAGCAGCAGATATTCAGGTAGATTCTGATATCGAGATTCTTAACAAAGATTTAGTTATAGCTACATTAAGTGGTGGAAAAGATAGCAGATTCTATGCAGAATTAACTATTACTAAAGGCAGAGGATATGTAAGTGCTGATAAGAATAAAAATGACGAATTACCAATTGGTGTAATTGCAATCGATTCTATCTACACACCAGTAGAAAGAGTAAATATGCAGATTCAGAATACACGTGTTGGGCAGATTACTGATTTTGACAAACTTACATTAGATGTATATACAAACGGAACACTTGCTCCAGACGAAGCAGTTAGTTTGGCAGCTAAGGTTTTAAGTGAACACTTAAATTACTTTATTAACCTTTCAGACAAAGCTAAGAATGTTGACATTATGGCTGAGCCTGTTGTTAATGAGAAAGTTAAAGTGTTAGAAATGAACATTGATGAATTAGAGTTATCAGTTCGTTCATACAATTGTTTGAAGAGAGCTGGTATTAACACAGTTCAGGAATTAACTAACAAGACAGCAGATGATATGATGAAAGTTAGAAATCTTGGACGTAAGTCACTTGATGAGGTGTATGCTAAATTGAAAGAATTAGGTTTACATTTAAAAGATAGTGACAACTAGAGAATGTTCCTAAGTAAAGGAGGTAAGATTAGAAATGGCAGGATATAGAAAACTTGGAAGAACTTCAGCACAGAGAAAAGCTATGCTTAGAAGTCTTGCAACAGCTTTAATCGAAAATGGAAAGATTGAAACAACTGAAACAAGAGCTAAAGAAGTTCGTAAAGTAGTTGAAAGTTTAATCGCCATGGCAGTTAAAGAAAAAGATAACTACGAAGAAGTTACAGTTAAAGCTAAAGTATATGTTAAAGATAAAGATGGCAAGAGAGTAAAGGAAGTTGTTGATGGAAAGAAAGTTGACAAAGTAGATTTTGTTGACAAGACAATCAAAAAAGACAATCCTTCAAGACTCCATGCTAGAAGAAAAATGCAGAAGGTTCTTTACGCAGTTAAAGAAGTTCCTACAGATGCAGCTGGAAAGAAGAAGAATACAAAAACTGTTGATTTAACACAGAAGTTATTTGACGAAATTGCACCAAAATATGCTGATAGAAATGGTGGATACACAAGAATCATCAAAATCGGACAGCGTAAAGGTGATGCAGCAATGCAGGTTGTACTTGAATTAGTATAATAAATGATATATATATGTAGAGGAAGGAAAGAACACTTTTCTTCCTCTATTTTAAATTTACAATACTTTTTATATTTATAATAAAGATTTTACTCTAGAGGTGTCTATGAGCATAATTAAAGCTAGAAATGTTAAATACAAAGTTAGAATTAAAAATGAAAACAATGAAGTTATCGAAGAAAAGAAGATTCTTGATGACCTTAATATAGAAGTTGAGCCGGGTGACTTTATAGCGATATTAGGGCATAACGGTTCGGGAAAGTCTACATTTGCAAAGCATCTGAATGCACTATTATTACCAGATGAGGGTAACATTTATATAGACGGAGATGATACGAAAAGCGTTGAAGAATTATGGAAGATTCGTGAAAAATGTGGAATGGTATTCCAAAATCCTGACAATCAGATAGTAGGTGTGACTGTTGAAGAAGATGTTGGCTTCGGCCCTGAAAATCTGGGTGTTAAAACCGAGAAAATCTGGGACAGAATAAAAGATTCACTTACAAAAGTCGATATGTATAAATACAGAAAGAAATCGCCAAATCATTTATCAGGAGGGCAAAAACAGCGAGTTGCAATAGCTTCATCATTAGCAATGAAGCCTAAATGTATCGTATTAGATGAGCCGACTGCTATGTTAGATCCACAAGGCAGAAAAGAAGTTATGGATATAATAAAAAGTCTGAATGAAAATGAGAATATAACTGTAATTCTTATAACCCATCATATGAACGAAGCGATTATGGCTAAAAAAGTTGTGGTAATAGATGATGGTAAAATTGCATTGCAGGGAACACCTAGAGAAGTCTTTAGCAATGTAGAACAGATTAAGAAATTGAAATTAGATATGCCACAGATTATGGAATTGTCATACGAATTATATAAATGCGGTAAATTCGGCAGGTACGATATTCTTACGATTGATGAATTTGTAAAAGAGATAGAAAAAATAAGTAATAACCAAAATGATAAAGATATAGCAGATAAAGAAGATGCAAAAGATAAAGAAGATGCAAAAGATACAGAAGATACAAAAGATACAGAAGATACAGAAGATACCAGAAATAAAAGCATAGAACCAATTCTAAGTCTTAAGAATGTATGCCTAAAATACGAAGAAAATACTTCTATGGAGGTTAAGGCATTAGATGACATTTCCTTAGACATATATAATGATGAATTTATAGGAATCATAGGTCATACGGGTTCAGGTAAATCAAGTCTTGTACAGGTTATGAATGGACTAATCAAGGCAAATGGTGGAGAGGTAACATATAAAGGTGAAAATATTCAGGACAAGTCTTTTGACAAAAAGAGGTTGCATCTTGATGTCGGATTAGTGTTTCAGTATCCTGAGAGCCAGCTTTTTGAAGAAACTGTGCTTAAAGACGTTATGTTTGGTCCGCTTAACAAAGGAATGAGTGAAGAAGAAGCTAAAAAGGCTGCTAAAGATGCGCTTGAAATGCTTGGTATAGGCGAAAATTACTATAATGATTCGCCATTTGAATTGTCAGGTGGTGAGAAAAGAAGAATCGCCATCGCAGGCGTACTTGCAATGAATCCTGAAATAATTATTCTGGATGAACCAACAGCTGGATTAGATCCGATGTCTAGAAATAATCTCTTAAATTCGTTGAAACGCTTACAGACAGACAAGGCAAAGACGATAATAATTGTATCTCACAATATGGAGGATATGGCAAATTACGTTGAACGTCTTATAGTTATGAATGACGGCAGAGTTGTATTTGATGATATTAAGAAAAATGTTTTCAAATATGTTGGGCAGCTTGAGCAAATCGGTCTCGATGTTCCGGAAGTTACAAAAGCTATGAATGTGCTTAAAGAAAGAAACTATAATGTAAGTGGAAATGCATTGACGGTAAAAGAGGCATTAGATGAAATGAAAGGAATAATATAATGCTTAGAGATATTACAATTGGACAATATTATCAGACGGACTCTAAGATTCATAAGTTAGATCCGAGGACTAAATTATTTGCAACATTTGCATTTATATTAATGCTTTTTATATGTGGAAATCCTTTAACTTACGGTATTTGTGCCTTGATTCTTGTAGGTGTGATTATTATATCAAAGATTCCGTTTGGCTTTATATTCAGAGGACTTCGAAGTATATTTGTAATTTTATTCATTAGTGTATTTTTTAATGTGTTTTTTACACCGGGAAGAGTCATTTTCGAATTAGGTTTCATAAAGATGACGTATGAGGGCCTGGTCAAAGCGGCATTAATGGGTATGCGTTTTGTATTACTGATTATTGGCTCATCACTTTTGACACTTACTACTACACCGAATAATCTGACAGATGGTTTAGAGAAGTCGTTAGGTTTTATGAATATCATCAGAATTCCAGTACATGAAATAGCTATGATGATGTCGATTGCACTACGATTTATTCCTGTTTTGATGGAGGAAACCGATAAGATTATTAAAGCACAGACAGCAAGAGGTGCAGAGTTTGATAATGGAAATATAATTAAAAGAGCAAAATCAATGATTCCTATATTAGTTCCGTTATTCATATCTGCATTTAGAAGAGCAAATGATTTAGCGACAGCAATGGATGCAAGATGTTACAGAGGTGGTAAAGGAAGAACCAAAATGAAGCCGCTTAAATATAAAAGATGTGATTTTATAGCATATTTATGTATTTTTGCATTTGTTGGAGGAATGGTTGCGATTAAGATATTAATTACTAGTATGTGAAATGAGGAAGAAAAATGAGTTCAGGTGATTGTAATTCATGCAGTTTCTATGTGTATGATGAAGATTATGAAGATTATATGTGTCAGGTAAATATGGACGAAGATGATGTTGTACGACTTATGAGTGATGAAAGTTACGACTGTCCATATTATCAGTTAGATGATGAATATAGAATTGTAAGAAAGCAGATGTAAATATCAGATATAATATGTGTTTATCTTATAAGCAGCATTTGTTATGAATAATAAGATGTGATAATTTATATTTGGAAATGAGGTTGAATATGGTAGAAGAACCAATAAAAAGGCGTGTTAAACTGATTATAAGCTATGATGGAACTAATTATTGTGGCTGGCAGGTTCAGATTAATGGAATAACCGTTGAGGAAGTAATCAATCGTGAATTGAGCAGAATGTTAGGTGAAGATATAGCGGTTATTGGTGCAAGCCGGACTGATTCAGGAGTTCATGCATTAGGAAATGTTGCGGTATTTGATACATTTTCAAAGATTCCGCCCGAGAAAATGTGCTTTGCACTTAACCAACGACTGCCGGACGATATAAGAATACAGGATTCCTGCGAGGTTCCATTGGATTTTCACCCAAGATATTGCGATAGTACAAAGACATATGAATATAAAATTCTGAATAGAAGATTTGATAATCCGGTTATGAGATTGTATACACATTTTGTATATATGCCATTGGATTATGAAAAAATGCAGGAGGCAGCAAAATATTTAGTCGGAGAGCACGATTTCAAAAGCTTCTGTTCTGCAAGAACACAGGTAACGGATACGGTAAGAACGATTTATTCATTAGATGTATCAAAGGAAGATGACATTATTAAAATCAGAATTTCCGGAAATGGCTTCTTATATAATATGGTGCGGATAATTGTCGGAACTCTCATAAAGGTAGGACTTAAAGTATATCCGCCTGAGTATGTCAAAGAAATCTTAGAGGCTTGTGACAGAAATGTGGCAGGACCAAAAGCTCCGGCTAAGGGTTTAACTTTGATAGGAATTGTGTATAACTAATTAAATTTGCAATAGCAATGTGGAAAAAGTTGGTTACAAGGGCAATCTTTATCAAAATATGGTTGACACAAAAACGGCATTGTTATATAATAATTAACTGTGACAGTACGTGAAATCTATTAGTCTGTCCAAAATAAGCAGGTAAATACTTGAGCCAAAGCCCCGGTAATAGTATTTATATATAAAAAATATTTTATTATCATAGGAGGTAAACCAATGAAGAGTTACATGGCTAGTCCAGCAACAATTGAAAGAAAATGGTACGTAGTTGATGCTACAGGATATACATTAGGACGTTTATCATCAGAAATCGCAAAAGTTTTAAGAGGTAAGAACAAACCAACATATACACCACATATCGACACAGGTGATTATGTAATCGTTATAAATGCAGAGCATATTAAGGTAACTGGTAAGAAGTTAGATCAGAAAATCTACTACAATCATTCAGATTACGTAGGTGGAATGAAAGAGACAACTCTTAAAGAAATGTTAGCAAAGAAACCTGAAAGAGTTATCGAGTTAGCAGTTAAGGGAATGCTTCCAAAAGGACCTTTAGGAAGAGAAATGATTACAAAACTTCATGTATACGCTGGTGCAGAGCATGATCACGCAGCTCAGAAACCAGAAGTATTAACATTTTAGTTAGAACCTGAAAGGAGGATATTACAGTGGCTAAAACAGAAAAATTATACGGAACAGGTAGAAGAAAAAAGAGTATCGCTAGAGTATATTTAGTACCAGGTAAAGGCGACATTACAATAAATAAAAGATCATTAGACGAATATTTCGGTCTTGAAACATTAAAGGTTATCGTTAAACAGCCTTTAGTTGCAACAAATACAACAGACAAATATGACGTTATCGTTAACGTACATGGTGGTGGATACACAGGACAGGCTGGAGCAATCAGACATGGTATTTCAAGAGCATTATTACATGTTGATGCTGAATTCCGTCCAGTTCTTAAAAAAGCAGGTTTCTTAACAAGAGATCCAAGAATGAAAGAAAGAAAGAAGTATGGTTTAAAAGCAGCTCGTCGTGCTCCACAGTTCTCAAAGAGATAATTCAAGAACAAAAATCAATCCCACAGATTCAAGGTTTTCCTTGGATTTGTGGGATTTTTCTTTTTGTCCGTTTTTATGAATTTTTGTCTGTTAGTAACAAGTTAGAAACAAATTAGTAACACTGAATCAGGTGTCTTGTGCAAGACTTTTGTTGTCTTGTGCAAGACATTTTCTGATTTCAAGTTTTGTCCTGCAATGAACTGTTCTTCCATCCTTGAAGATGACATCATATCCATCATGTGTGTTCCCTTTGATTGTCAGAATCTTTTCCCTGGACTTTTCTGCAAGCTGCATGTTATCAAACAGACCTTCCTGGTCTTTATTCACCAGGAACAGGAAATATTTATTCATGGACATTCCTTTGTCTGCTGCAAGGGTCTTGATGATGTCCTTCATGCCCTTTGGAACTGAAAAATTGATTCTTTCATAGTGGTCTGCATTGAATTGGTTCTTATATGCTGTTCTATCCATTCAGGTCACCTTCTTTCATATCAGGTTGATTGCTTCCAGTTTATATGGAAGGTCAACATGAGTATAAACAATTTGGGTGACACCCTGTCCTTTGTGACCAACTATCTTCTTGATGATTCTTTCATCAACCTTTGCTTCTGTCAGCAATGACACACATGTGTGTCTTGTGTCATGTGGGCGGTGCTTCATGTTCATCTGTTGCATCAGCGGTGTCCAGTATGAATCATAATAATTTCTATACAGAAAAGGTTCTTCATCAGGTGTGCAAATCAAGTGGTCACATTTTCTCTGCATCCAGTATTCAAAGAATGGAACAATCTTTTCTGCAATTGGAACTTCCCTGATTCCTGCATCTGTTTTTGATTCTTTCACATAGAACCATCTTTCATCCAGGTGGATGTCTTTCTTTTCAAGGTCAAGCAATTCACCGATTCTGACACCAGTATAAATGAGCATCAGCACAACAGACAAATATTGATTGGATTCATGTGCATCCCATAAAGTTTTGATTTCCTTCTTGCTGAATGGTTTTCTGTCAAATGAATTTGGGTTTCCTGGCTTGCTGATGTCCACATATTTGACTATATCCCTTTTATCAGGTGGAACAATTTCATGAATAACAGCATAGTCATACATAAGTGACCACAGGTTTTTCAGGGTTTTCAATGTCGGTGTGTTCTTGCCTGATGCATCAACAACCTGTTGCAGGTGGTCAAGTTTGATTTCCACAAACTTCATGTCCTTGATAGGTTCACAGGTCTTGAATGCTGCTTTGTAACCATTGGAATTTTTAATTGTTGCATAGTGGATTTCAGACCACTTTTCATAAACTTCTGCAAATGTGATTGTGTCCAGGTGCAGGTCATAGGGGTCTTCATTGAATGCTGCAAGTGCTTGAAGTGCTTCTGCCCTGGTTGAATAATATCCCACAAATTGATAAATGGGATATGACCTTTTCTTTTCAGGAATCTGTTTCCATCCAACAGTCTTCCTGGCTGCCCATGGATTTCTTCTTTTCCCTGACAGCTTGTAAACTGAACCATATGAATTTGGTAATTTCATGACCATCATCCTTTCTTTTTGAAGGGTGAAATGGTATAATTATATTGGTGTTTTTGGTGACCATTTCATCCATCTGATTTGGTTTCCATCCTTTTCCTCTGGCTGTTGGTAGCAGTCAGGGGAATTTTTTATTTTACAGTGAAATATGACTTGGTGCAGCAGTCTGACCAAACTGCATTTTGATAAACTGACCATATTCTTTTGCAGTTCCCCAAAATGCAAGCATTCCTTTGTCATACATAATGACCAGGAAATACTTTTTGATTTCATTCCTTCCAGTGGATGCAGCATTTCCATGATACTTCTGCATGAATTGTGATTCTTCCAAAGCACTGATTGACTGAATTCTGTTCACTGGTAGTGTGACAGTGGTTTCAGGCTTTATCCTGGTAATTGTCAGCATTTCTGCATCCAGTTCCAGTCTGCATGGATAATCAGTGGCAAAACCTTCAATCCCTTCATAATGCATGACCTGGATTCCAGGTTGCTTTTTCTTTCCAAACATCTTGAACACCTTCCTTTCATCTTGAACCTGTTAAAACCCTTGATTTTACTGGACTTTTGACAATTCTGACCTTCTGAAAGTTCAAGATGTGGGGTCTTTTATATATTATAATTATTTTTTAGGGAATCATTAAAATTTCAATGATTTTCTATTCTTTGATTATAAATAAGTTCACCACATCTTGAACATCTTGACCTGATAAGTGAAAAACCCTTGTAATATCAAGGATTTGAGCGGTTCAAGATGTCCTGAAAACATCTTGAATCATCTTGAACCTATGTGGAACTTTTATTGAAATTGACATATAAAACATTGTCTATGCATTTTTCAACATAGAAGAATCTTTTTGAATGTACTTTGGAAGTTCAGTCATATCAGACATATCTTCCAGGACTTTCTGTTGTCCTGATTGATTCATTTTACAGAACATCTGCAAGACCTTCACTGCTTCCTTTCCAAAATTCTTCTGAACCAGTTCCAGGGTCTTTGTTTCTTCTGCTGCTTTGGCAGAATCAAAGCGGTCATCAAAGCACATCAATTCACAAGGGGAAACACCAAACTTTCTTGCAAGCTGTTGAATATGGGTTCGTTTGATGTTTTCAACCTTGTCTGTTTCCCACTTTTGGACTGCTGCCCTGTTGACAGGTGGATTCAGGGATTTTCCAAGTTCTTCTTGTGAAAGACCTGCATTTTCCCTTAAATACTTTATATATTGACCCATTGTCATAGTGGTCACATCCTTTCTTATATTTATTTGTATCTTGATAATAGCACATTTGCGTTATTTTTTCAATTTTTCTTGAAAAAATATCTTAAAAATTTGAAAAAAGTATTGACAACTGACAAGATACACATTATACTTGGCTTGTATCTTAAAGAGATACAACAACAGAAGATTGAAGCAACCAGGAAAGTTCAGGTGCAGTGATGGGGCGGTTCACAAGTGACATGGTGGTCAAGCTATGGAAGGATAGACAGAGTGAATGCAGAATAAACAAGACCTGACAAAACAGTTGAAGAAACCAGGAACAATAAGTCAATGAAGCAAAGTGTTCTGCACTATTTGAAGAAAGCAGGCAGGATGAACCAAACATCACTTCAAACTTAAACCAAGAAGTTGTTAAGGGGAAGAATCAACAAGGGAGAGGACACAGCACTTCAATCTTCTATTTGAAACAGAAAGGAAGTGTTTCAATGGTATATTCGATTCTTGAAGCTAACATGGAAAGACTGGAAAAGAAGTTGACCAGGATTCAAAACAAGTGCAAAAGATTTGGGTGTTCCTTCACTTATGAAAAAGTTGGTGAAGAATTTAAGACCTTGAAAGATGAAAGGGGTGTTGAATACAAGGCAAAGTTCATTCTTATTGAAGCAGAAGGAAAAGCAGTTCTGAATGATTGGGTGTTCGTTGCAAGTGTTCAGCATACTGAAAAGGGAAATATCATCAATTCAACTGGATGTTCCATTGAAGTTCCTGAAAGATATTATACATCAGAACCTATATGTGAACATTGCAACAGCAAAAGAGCAAGGAAAGACACCTACATTGTTATGAATCAGGTCACTGGTGAATTCAAACAGGTTGGAAAATCCTGCTTGAAAGATTTCACCCAGGGAATGGATGCATCAATGATTGCACAGTATTACAGTTTCTTTGATGAACTTGTGAAGGGTGAAGAACCTTGGCAGGGATGTTGGATTGAACCACATTATGATTTGAAAGAATTCCTTTGCTATGTATCAGAGTGCATCAGATGCTTTGGATATGTGAAAAGGGATGGTTATGGAAAATCAACATGTGACAGAGCATTTGATTATTGGTGTGTAAATCATGGATTTACAAGATGGATTCCTGAAAAACTGATTAAACAGTACAAGGAAGAAATGGCTGACAATCATTTTGAAGTTGATTCTGAACATGTTCTCCATCAGGTAAATGATGCTTTGGAATGGATTTCAAATCAGGAAGAATCAAACAATTATATGCATAATTTGAAGGTGGTTTGTTCCCTTGAATGTTGTCCAAGTGGAAGCCTTGGAATTGCAGCATCATTATTTCCAACATGGAACAGAGAACTTGCATATCAGAAAAAGCAGGAAGAAAAGAAAGTTGCTGATTCTGCTTCAAAACATGTTGGTGAAGTTGGTCAAAGAATATCTTTCAAGATTGCAAATGCAGTTGCCTTGACATCATGGGAAACAGAATGGGGATATACAACATTGTGGAAAATTATTGATGAATCAGGAAATGTGTTTACTTGGAAGACAAGTTCTTGTCCTGATTTTGAACATGCAGGAAAAATCACTGGAACAATTAAAGCACATAATGAATTCAGAGATTGCAAGCAGACTGAATTGACAAGATGCAAACTTGCAGCATAGAAAGGCGGTGAAGTGATGAATAAGAATAAGTTTGTCAGTGTGATGAAGTTACATGGTGACACACAGGAAAGCCTGGCAGAAGCAATTGGTCTTTCTGTTCAGCGAATGAATGCAAAAATCAATTCCACAGGTGGTGCAGAATTCACCATGTCTGAAATCAGAGCAATCAAAATCAGATATGGTCTAAAAAGTGAAGAAATTGATGACATATTTTTTTGCGATTGATGTATCTTGACAAGATACAAGAAAGGCGGTGAAGTGATGACAGACTGGTCAAATAGACCTGAAAACAGACTTTCAGTTGCAGAAGCTGCATATCTGCTGAATGCATCTGAACAGTTTATCAGAATTGGATTGCAGCAGGGAACATTGAAGTTTGGCATGGCAGTCAAGATGTCAGGTCAATGGACATATGTGATAACAAAACAGAAGTTTGAAGAAGTCACAGGAATCAAAGTTTCATAACCAAAAACACATGAAAGGATGGACAAAAAAACACATGAAAGGATTCAAAGTATTCAATTCAGACTGGACTTGCAGAGGTTTTCAGTTTGAAGTAGGAAAAACATTCACAGAAGATGTCACACCAGTATGTTGTGACAGGGGATTTCATTTCTGCACAAAAGCAGCAGACTGTTTCAAGTATTATTCTTTTGACCCTGACAACAAGGTTGCAGAAGTGGAAGCACTTGGTGACATTGACATCAACAATGATGACAGCAAGTGCAGCACCAACAAAATTCATATTATCAGGGAAATTACTTGGCAGGAAGTGCTTGACATGGTGAACCTTGGAAAAGCCTGCACTGGTCTTTGCAACAGCGGTAATCGCAACAGCGGTAATCGCAACAGCGGTGATTGCAACAGCGGTAATCGCAACAGCGGTGATTGGAACAAGACTTGCTTTTCAAATGGTTGTTTCAATACAGAATCACCAAAGATTTTCCTGTTCAACAAACCTTCTGATTGGACATATCAGGATTGGTTGAATTCAGATGCAAGATATATTCTGATGGATTGTCCTTCAAATGTTCTTGCATGGGTGTGGGATGATGACATGACAGATGAAGAAAAAGAACAGCATCCTGAATATTCAGTGACAGGTGGATTCTTGAAGCACATTGAAAAAGAAACAGGAAGACAGATGTGGTGGGATGGTCTTTCAGATAGAAAGAAAGATATTGTGATGCAGCTTCCAAACTTTGACAAGAACATCTTCAAGGAAATCACAGGAATCACTGTTGAAGGATAGGCGGTGATGTCATGGAACTTTTCAAACATCAGCAGGAAGCATTGGAACAGACCAAAGACTTGAACAGGGTTGCATATTACCTGGACATGGGTCTTGGAAAAACCTTTGTTGGTGCTGAAAAAATGAAAGTTATGAATTCACCAGTGAATCTGATTGTTTGTCAGAAGTCAAAAATTCAGGACTGGATTGACCATTTTAATGAACATTATGCAGTAGAAGAAAGGTCAGCATTTCAGAAAGATTTGATTTTTGACCTGACAAACAAGAAGGAATTTGAAAGATTCATCAATGAAGCTGAACAAGCAACAACAGACAACTGGATTCAGGATGAATTGACTGGTGAATATTACAGTGAACCTTGTTTATATCCATTCAATGTGCTTGGTGTTATCAATTATGAACTGGCATGGAGAAGGAAAGACCTTTTGAATCTGCATGATTTTACACTGATGCTTGATGAATCATCACTGATTCAGAATCAGGGTGCAAAGCAGTCAAAATTCATTCTGAAACTGAATCCTGACAATGTGATTCTTCTTTCAGGAACACCAACAGCAGGGAAATATGAAAACCTTTGGTCACAGATTCATTTGCTTGGATGGAAGATTTCAGAAGATGTTTATAACAGACAATATGTGAACTGGACAAAGATTGATATGGGTGGTTTTGTTCACAAAATTGTGGATAAAGAAAACCCATACAAGAATGTTGACAGACTGAAATCCAAGTTGCGTGAACATGGGGCGGTCTTCATGAAGACAGAAGAATGTTTTGACCTTCCTGAACAGACCTTCATCAAACAGTTTGTTCCTACATCCAAAGAATACTGGAAATTCATGAAAGACTGCATCATCACCATTGATGACAAGGAACTGGTTGGTGACACCACACTGACAAAAAGACTTTATGCAAGACAGTTGTGTGGTCAATACAGTGAATATAAATTGCAGGCATTCAGGGAACTGGTGGAAAGCACACAGGACAGATTGATTGTATTTTACAATTTCACTGCTGAATATCTTGCAATGGTTCAGATTGCAGAAGAACTTGGAAGACCACAGTCAATTGTGAATGGTCAAGAGAAACAGCTTTTGAATTATGAACAATGTGACAATTCAATCACCTTCATCCAGTATCAAGCAGGTGCAATGGGATTGAATCTTCAAAAAGCAAATAAAATCATATATTTCACACTGACTGACAAATCAGAACTATATGAACAGTCAAAGAAAAGGATTCACAGAATCGGTCAGGAACAGCCTTGTTTCTATTACATGTTGATGTGCAAGGGCAGTGTGGAAGAAGCAGTTTTGCAGACTTTGGAAATGCGAAAAGACTTCACAGATGAATTATTCAATGAATATGAAAGGATGGAAAAATAAGATGGAAAACAACACAACACATGGAAGGAAGGTCATCAGGGGCAAGCAGCAGTCATATAAGATTGTGAAAAGAAGATTTCTTCTGTTCACCCTGGCGGTTCTTCTGATAGGTGCAATCATTGGTTCAGTGATTGCAGGAATCAGCACAAAGAACAAGCAAACAACTTCTGAAAAGAATGAATATATCATGCAGCAGGTCAACCACTATGGTGCATATGATGGAAAGGTCTTCACCAGTGAAATTTCAATGGACTGGTCAGGTGATGAATATGATTTCATCCCATTGAATTGCAAACTGGATGAATCAACACAGCAGTTCACCTTCTATCTTTGCAAGGGATATGACATTGACTGGACACTGGTCATGGCATTGATGCAGAAGGAATCATCTTTCAGGTCAGATGTTATCAGTGCAACTGATGATTATGGACTGATGCAGATTAACAAATGCAATCACAAATGGTTGACTGACACAATTGGTGTGACTGACTACCTGGATAAGGAACAGAACATTAGAGCAGGTGTATTTGTTTTAAGGAAATTGTTTGAAGAATATACAGACCCAAACCTGGTGTTGATGGCATACAACATGGGTGCTGATGGTGCTGAAACCCTTTGGAATAAAGGCATATACACAACACCTTATGCTGATGACATTCTTACATATCAGGCAGAATTCAACAAACAGATTGAAGAAAGGAATGGTGACCAGTAATGAAAAAATGTAAACAGGCACTGAATGACAACACATGTGACAAGGACTGTTGCTGTTATTATTGTGAAGACTTTGAAACATGTGGACATGCTTGCAGCAACTTTGATGACAAGGAAGAACTTGAACAGCAGGGTTGTGAAGAACAGTTTGATGAAGAAACTGCATTGCAGGAATTCAACAAGGATTCAAATGCTCTTGCTATCATGCAGCAGATTTCAGCAATCAGCAAGCAGAAGAAGGAACTGGAAGACAAAGAAAAGGAAGTCAGGGCAGCACTTGAAGCTGCAATGGGTCAGTTTGGAATCAAGTCATTTGAAAATGACATTTTAAAAGTCACATATGTTGCACCAACTACTAAGACAACCATTGATTCCAAGGCATTGAAGAAGGACAAGCCTGATGTTTATGAAAAATATGCAAAGACATCAAATGTCAAAGCATCTGTCAGAATCACAGTCAAGGACTGATGAACTGACCTGCAAGGATTGTGAAAAATGGAAATGGTGCATTGAAAGTTCCAGGGAATATCCTTGCATCAGTTTCAGAAGAAAGGCGGTGAAAGAGTGGCAGCAGAAAAGAACTTTGAAAACAAAATCAAAGGATTCCTGAAAGACCATGGATGTTGGTTCTTGAAATATTGGGGCGGTGCAGCATACACCAAATCAGGCATTCCTGACATCCTGGCATGTTGCAATGGAAAGTTCCTTGGAATTGAAGTCAAGGCAAAGAATGGAAAACCAAGTGAATTGCAGCTTTACAATCTGAAAAAGATTGATGAAGCAGGCGGTTTTGCAATCCTTCTTTATCCTGATGATTTTGAAACCTTCAAGACCATGATTGAACTGATTCAGAGTGGATGCACATGTGGTCAGTATTATAAAAAATTGAAAGGAAGGTGGTCAAATTGATTGTTTCACACAGCAAGGTGGAAACATTTGAATCCTGTCCATATCGTTATGATTTGAGATATAACCAGGGAATCAAAACAATTCCACCTGATAATGCAGACAATGCATTATTTCTTGGAACAGCACTTCACACTGGACTGGAAAAAGATGTTCAGACAGCAATTCATGAATATTTCATGTCATATCCAGTCATCAGTGATGCACAGGTCAATGAAGCAATGAAACTTGAAGTGATGATTCCAAAGGCAGCAGCAATGATTCCACCAGGTGAACATGAAGTGAAGATTGAAGATGATGATTTCATTGGATTCATTGACCTTCTTGCACCTGCAAAAACAGAACAGAAACTTGGTGGTGAACATCAGGTCATCCCAAATGTATATGATTTGTATGATTTCAAGTATTCAAACAATGTCAGCAAATACAAAGATTCACCACAGCTTCATCTGTATAAATACTTTTTTGAAAAGAACAATCCAGGAAAAATCATCAGGAATCTGTATTTCCTGTTTGTTCCAAAGGTCAATATCAAACAGTCAAAGAAAGAAGACCTGTTCCAGTTCAGACAAAGATTGCAGGAAGAATTGGACAGGAAAGAACCACAACTGGTTCAAATAGAATATGACCCTGAAAAGGTCATCAGCTTCCTTCTTTCAACAAAGAACATGTTGGAAGCACAGGAATTCCCACAGAACACAAGTTGGTTATGCAACTTTTGTGAATACAAGGACTATTGTCAGAAAGGAATTGATTATATGAATTTACCAAGTAGTGAAAGAAGAAACATTTCAGAAACCAAGAAAAGAAAGATTTGGATTTATGGTGCTGCATTTAGTGGCAAGACAACCATGCTTGATGATGCACCAAATCCGCTGAACCTGAACACAGATGGAAACATCCAGTTTGTCACAATGCCTTATGTCAGCATCAAGGATGAAGTCACTGTCAATGGCAGAATGACCAACAGAAAGTTTGCATGGGAAGTATTCAAGGACACCATTGCAGAACTTGAAAAGAAGCAGAATGACTTCAAGACCATCATCATTGACCTTCTTGAAGACACCAGGGAAATGTGCAGGGTTTACATGTATGACAATCTTGGAATTCAGCATGAATCTGATTCAGGCTTTGGAAAGGGTTGGGATATTATCAAGACAGAATATCTTTCCACAATGAGAAGATTTTTCAATCTCGATTATGAAAATCTTGTGGTTGTATCTCATGAAGATATTTCCAAGGACATCACTAAGAAGAATGGTCAGAACATCACAAGAATTGCACCGAACATCCAGGATGCTATTGCAAACAAGATTGCAGGCATGGTTGATATTGTTGCAAGGGTTGTGGTTGAAGATGATGACAGCAGAACACTGAACTTCAAGCAGAATGAAGTTATCTTTGGCGGTGGCAGATTAAAGGGAATCAGTCAGACAACCATTCCCCTTTCATGGGATGCACTGATGGATGTTTATGACCAGGCAAATCAGGCAGCAGGAACACCTTCACAGAAGTCCACAGAAGCCACACAGAAGCCTGGAAGAAGAAAGGTGAACAATTCCACACCTGATGCAGAAAATGCCCAGGACAAGGCACAGAGTGAACCACAGCAGGCATCTGAACCAGTGGAAGAACAGCAGGAAGCACCTGCAATGAATCCACCTGAAACAGAAGAAAATCAGGAACAGCAGGCAGAGCCTGAAAAACCAAAAACAAGAGTTAGAAAAAGAAGGGGTGAAAACTAATGGATGAATTATTGAAGATGCTGATTGAAGCAGCAGAGAAAGAAGGAAAGGTGCATGTTATCAAGAAGACTGTCAACAAGGATAACAGCATTGAAAAGGAAGCACAGGAACTGGCACATGCAAACAAGATTCTGTATGATGCCCACATCAAGGAAGGGTTCACAAGTGAAGAAGCACTTGCCCTGGTAGTAGCAACATTAAATTAAGAAAGGTTAAAAAGGTGAAAAATTATGGCACAGGACATGTTCAGCAGATGGGATAAGGAAATTGACACAGAAGGATTGCAGAAGGATGTTGCAGAAGCTGCTGCAAATGGTGGTGGAAATTACAAGGAAGTTCCACATGGTAACTATGAAGTTGCAGTTCAGCAGATGGAACTGAAAGCATCCAAGAAGGGTGACCCTATGGTCAGCATTTGGTTCAAGATTGTTTCTGATGGTGAGTACAAGGGCAGCATGATTTTCTATAATCAGGTTATCACCCAGGGATTTCAGATTCACAACTGCAATGAAATGCTTCGCAAGATGGTTGAAGAAATGGGTGCAGACATGCCTGTTGTGGAATTCAAGACATACAAGCAGTATTCTGAATTACTTATGGACATCTATGAAGCAGTTGCAGACAACTTTGAATATGCTTTGAAGTACACTGCAAACAAGAAGAACAAGGATTTCAGTGACTTTGAAATCACAGAAGTATTTGTTCTTGAGTAATTGAAACAGGTTCTTCCCAAGGTGCAAATTTTTTTGGAAATCTTGTATCTTGGGAAGATACCAAATTGAAAGGAAGGTGAAGAAAATGCTGTTTTATGACTTTGAAGTCTTCAAATATGACTGGTTGGTTGTAGTGATTGATATGACAGAGAAAAAGCAGCATGTCATCATCAACAACAAGGAAGAACTTGATGAATTGTATCAGGCAAAGAAAAATGACATTTGGGTTGGTTTCAATTCAAATCATTATGACCAGTACATATTGAAAGGGATTCTTTGTGGATTTGACCCAAAAAGAATAAATGACTTCATCATTGTCAAAGGCAATCCTGGATGGAAGTTTTCTTCACTGCTTCGCAACATTCCATTGAACAATTATGATGTGATGTTGAACCTGGACAAAGGATTGAAGTGGTTTGAAGGAAGCATGGGAAACAACATCAAAGAAACTGGTGTTCCATTTGACATTGACAGGAAACTGACAGAAGCAGAAATTGCTGAAACAGTGAAATATTGTGTGCATGATGTGGAACAGACCATTGAAGTATTCTTGCAGAGAAAAGAAGAATTCAATGGAAGGTTGGAACTGGTGAAACTTGCCTGCAAGGGCAAACCACTTGACCTGTCCTTGATTTCAAAGACCAAACCACAGTTGACAGCAATTGTCCTGGATGCACACCGACAGGGTGACAGGGGTGATGAATTTGACATTGACTTCCCTGACACAAACCAGGTGAAAAAATACAAGGATGTTTTGGACTGGTATTCAAACCCTGATAATAGATGTTATTACAGACACATTCCAGGCAAGAAGCAGCCTGAAAAAAACCAGTATTCAGTGATGGTTGCAGGATGTCCACACACATTTGCATGGGGCGGTGTTCATGGGGCATTGGAACAATATAGTGGTGAAGGATATTATCTGATGATGGATGTTGCTTCCCTTTATCCTTCTTTGATGATTAGATACAACCTGCATTCAAGAAACATTGCAGACCCACAGAAATTTGTGGACATCTATCATGAAAGACTGGAACTGAAAAAGAAAAAAGACCCATTGCAGGCGGTTCTGAAAATCGTGTTGAATTCAACCTATGGTGTATTAAAGGACAAGAACAATGACTTGTATGACCCTTTGATGTCCAACAAGGTTTGTGTATATGGTCAGATTCTTCTGCTTGACTTGATTGAACACATTGAACCTTATGCACAACTGATTCAGTCTAACACAGATGGTATTTTGATAAAAATGCCTGATGGACAGGATGAAGAAGAATGGTTCAACCTGATTGATGATATTGCTTGGGAATGGGAACAAAGAACAGGTTTGACACTGGAATTTGATGAATACAGAAAAGTATTTCAGAAGGATGTGAACAATTACATCATTGTTGCACCTGATGGACATATCAAGTCAAAAGGTGCTTATGTGAAGAAGCTGTCAAATCTTGATTATGGTGATTTTCCTATTGTGAATCATGCATTGGTTGAATACATGGTCAAGAATGTTCCAGTGGAAAGATTCATTCATAATTGTGATGAACTGAAAGAATTTCAGATGGTCACAAAGATAACAAGTAAATATTCCACCATCTTGCATGGTGATGAACCGATAAAAGAAAAATGCATCAGGGCGTTTGCTTCCACCAGGGAAACAGATGCAGGTGTGAAGAAGGTGTCAATCAGAACAGGGAAGCCTGAAAAGATTGCATCCAGTCCTGAACACTGCTTCATGTTCAATGAAAACATGACTGATGTCAGATGTCCTGCATACCTGGACAAAGACTGGTATGTGGAACTTGCAAAGAAAAGACTGAAAGATTTTGGGGTGATGTGATGGATATACAAATCAAATATGACAATGGACAAATGAATATTCATATGGATGCATTCTTTCCAACATCCCAGGCACGATTGAAGAAGCTGTTGAAGATTGTTGACTTGGATTTTGAACATAGAAATGACATTGTTCAGACCATGCAGCAGTTCTTCCAGGATAAAGTGAAAGAACTGGAAGAAAGAAGAATCAGTTCAGGAAAGAAAGCAGTTGAATATAAACAGAAGGTTGCAGATACAGCTGCAATCATTGAATCCAGGAAACATCCAAATGGTGTTCCATTGACAAAGGATGAACTGGCAGACATGAAAGAACACTTCAAAGCAGTATATGCAGGATGCATTTCTGATTTCAACAGATGCATCCGACAGAAGAATTTGTTCTTGAAACACTTGGAAATTTTAGAGCAAAGGAAGTGATGAAGGATGTTTTTCAAAGGTTATGTTGAAACCAAGGACAAAAAGTGCATTGAAAAATTCAAAAACAGAACAGACTTCAAGACTTATGAGCAAGTCAAGTCACTTCCTGAATTTGCAGGAATTTTGGATGAAGAAACAATCCTGGTTGACATTGATGATTTTGAACAGTCAGAAGTGTTGATGAATATTGTGGAAGACCTTCAATTGAATTGCAGGGTTTACGCAACAACCAGGGGAAAGCACTTTTTGTTCAAGAATGCAGGTGTGGACAAATGTTTCACACATTGCAAACTGGCAATTGGTTTGACAGCAGACATCAAGGTTGGTGTGAAAAACAGCTATGAAATATTGAAATATGATGGAAAAGAAAGACAAATCATATATGACATATACCTGGAAGATGGTGAAGAATATCAGGAAATTCCAAAATGGATGAAACCAGTCAAGGGAAAGGCTGAATTCCTGGACATGGATGCAGGTGATGGAAGAAATCAGGCACTGTTCAATTACATCCTGACATTGCAGTCAGCAGACTTTGAAAAGGAAGAAGCAAGGGATTGTTTGCGAATGATAAACAAATATGTCCTGAAAGAACCACTTGCAGAAGATGAACTGGATGTCATCATGCGTGATGAAGCATTCAGCAAACCTATTTTCTACAAGAGAACAACCTTCCTGTTTGATAAGTTTGCAGTGTTCCTGAAAAATAATCATCACATTATCAGGGTGAACAGTCAGCTTCACATGTATAAAGATGGAATCTATGTTTCAGGTCAGGAAGAAATTGAAGCGGTGATGATTCAGCACATTCCACAGTTGAACAGAGCCAAAAGACAGGAAGTCATGGCATACCTGAATATTTTAATCAGGGATAACACAAAGACTGCACCTGCATGTGTGATTGCATTCAGAAATGGTCTTTATAATGTTTTGACTGACAGTTTTTCAGAATTCACACCTGATGTGGTCATTACAAATAAAATTCCATGGGATTTCAACAGACAGGCATCCAGTGAAGTGATTGACAACATGCTTGACAATGTATCTTGTGGTGACCATGAAATCAGGTCACTGCTTGAAGAAATAGTTGGTGCTTGCATGTATAGGTCAAACACCCTTGCAGGCGGTAAAGCATTCATTCTGACAGGAACAGGAAGCAATGGAAAAAGTACATACTTGAAAACACTGTCAAACCTTATGTCAGAAAAGAATATATCAGCACTTGACCTGAAAAAGTTGGGTGACAGATTCAGTACAGTCATGATGTTTGGAAAACTTGCAAATATTGGTGATGACATTTCAAATGAATTTGTGACTGACACATCACTGTTCAAGAAGGTTGTCACTGGTGAAACCATAGATGCAGAACAGAAGGGTCAACCAAAGTTTGACTTCAAACCATTCTGCAAGCTGCTGTTTTCAGCAAATAACATTCCAAGAATGGGAAAGGGTTCTGATTCACAGGCAATCATGAGAAGACTTGTTATTGTTCCATTCAATGCAAAATTCAAGTCTGATGACCCAAATTTCAGACCAGGAATTGAAGAAGACCTGAAAGGTCAGGAATCAATGGAATATCTAATTCAGCTTGGAATCCAGGGATTGAAAAGGGTTCTTGCAGCAAAGAACTTCACAACATCTGATGCTATCAAGCAGGAACTGGAAGAATATGAAGAAAGAAACAATCCACTTCTGATGTTTGTGAAAGATTGTGAAGATGAAGAATTTGACATGCAGACTGAACCAACATCAGCGGTTTATGACAGATACAAGGAATTTTGTCTTGCTGAATCATTGCAGGCATTATCAAAGATTGAGTTCAGCAGACAGATGGTCAAAACCTTTGGTTTTCAGATTATTGACAAGAAAATCAATGGTAAAAAATACAGATTATTTCAGAAGGTGGTGAACTAATACATGGAAGAACAAAAATTGCAAATTCTTGAACTGTTCGGTGGAATTGGTTCACCAAGGGTTGCTTTGAAGAATCTTGGTGTTCCAGTGAAATCAATTGATTATGTGGAAATTGATGAAAAGGCGGTCAGGTCATACAATGCAATGTTTGCTGATGAACTGGAATATAAAACACAGTCAGTGGTTGGATGGAATCTGAAACCTGACATCCTGATTCATGGAAGACCTTGTCAGGATTTCAGCATTGCAGGACACCAAGGAAAAGCAACAGCAGCAGAAGGAAGAATCAACAAGGGAAAAGGTGGTGATGAAGGTTCAGGAACAAGGTCATCCCTTATGTGGGAAACAGTCCACATCATTGAACAGATGGGTGAATGGAAACCAAAGGTTGTGATTTGGGAAAATGTGAAGAATGTTCTTTCAAAGCACATGAAACATAATTTTGACAGGTATTTGTCATATATGCAGATGCTTGGATATACAAACAATTATGAAATCTTGAATGCAATGGATTTTGGATTGCCACAGGCAAGACAAAGGGTCTTTACAGTTTCAATTCTTGATGGTGAAGCATTTGACTTTGACCTGATGAAAAGAAAACCCATGGAAAATATTCAGGATTTTTTGGAAGAAAAAGTTGATGATTGTTATTTAGTTACACAACCAAGTGTTTATTCAGTAATAGGTCAAAAAGGAATTAAAAGAGCAACCATAATTGGAGAATACACAAATACAATAACAACAAGGCAAGACAGAACACCTGCACAGGTCATTGACCTTGGTGATGGACAGTATAGATATTTGACAGAACTGGAATGTTGGAGATTGCAAGGATATTCAGATGAAGATTTCTTTGCAGCAAAGTCAACATGTCAGGTTGAAGAAGGAAAGATGAACAGAACATTGTATCATCAGGCAGGAAATTCAATTCCAGTCAACATATTTGAAGCAATGTTTGAAGTCATGCTTCCAAAATTTTTTGACATAAATGTATCTTTAAAATAGACAGGAAGGAAGTGATGTATCTTGAAATGCTTGTTTTGTGGTGCAGAAGTTGAAATTGGCAAGCGGTGTGAATACTGCGGTTCAATGGCAGAATTTTCATATTATCCAAAAGAAAAGCCAAAGAAGAAATCCTGCATCATGTTGAACTGTTCTGATTTTGATGAATATGCAGTTGTAAAAGGTGATTGTCTTTGGAATATCACAAAAAGATACTATGGAAAAACTTCAATGTCTGTTTGTTGCAAGATTGCAGAAATCAATGGGATTGAAAATCCAAACCTGATATATCCAGGGCAAATAATAAAACTACCAAAAGGGAAGGTGATTCAGTGATAAAACCAACAATGATTCAGGATGACTTCATGGGTGACTTTTATCTTGGTTGTCCATCTTGCAAAGAAGCAATCCATTTTCCTTTGATAAGGAATCCAAATCATATCTATGACAAAAGACCAAAGCGGTGTTCAAAATGTGGTGAAGAATTTGACTGGTCAGATGAAATGAAAGGGGGAACACAGTGATGCATGATGAAGTGGATGATGCTGCACAGATTGAATGGTGCAGGAAATGGTCAGAAAAGAAGATGCAGAAGAAAATCAAAAGGGTTCAGCACTGGTGCAATTTCAAAATTTATCTGAAATATACCTGGTATGAATTCAGGGCAGCAATAAAAGGAAGGTGAAGTGAAGATGTCAAATGTGATTCATCCTGGACATTATAACATCCCAGGAAGGAAAGAATGCATTGAAGAAATGCTTGATAAATTTGGTTATGGGAAGACAGAAGCATTTTGTGAACTGAATTCCTATAAATACCAGTACAGACATGAACAGAAGAATGGTCAGGAAGACCTGGACAAAGCATCCAACTATCAGAAGATGCTGATGGAATATATCAGAAAAGACCCAAGATTCAAGGTTGCAGACCATTATGGACTGGAAGTTCAGATGCAGCAGTTGATTGAAGAAATGGCAGAACTGACACAGGCAATTTGCAAATATTTCAGAATCCATGGTCAGGGTCAACCAGTATCAAAGAAGCTGTCAAGCTATGACATTGAACAGAATCTTGTGGAAGAACTGGCAGATGTCAAACTGGTACTTGACCAGGTGGTGTTCCTGCTTGCATGTGAAGATGAAGTGCAGGAAGTAATGAAGCAGAAGGTCAACAGATGTATTGAAAGGATAGGTGAACAGAATGCAGGCAATTAAACCATATACACAGATTTATAAAGATTTTGATGGACAGAAGGTGTTGCAGAAAATTGAAGCTGCTGCAAGAACTTGTTACAAGTCAGAAGGAAAGATTCAGGAAGGTTCTGCTGCAAAGTTAGTTGCAGGACTTATCAAATCAGGACATGAAGCAATGCTTGAACATGCATCAGTCACAGTGAAGTTTGTTGTTGACAGGGGAATCAGTCATGAACTTGTCAGACACAGACTTGCATCCTTTGCACAGGAATCAACAAGATACTGCAATTATTCAAAGGATGACTTTGGTTCTGAAATCACCTTCATCATTCCTGATTATTTGGAATACAAATCAGAAGGTTGGAACATTTGGAAGGAATCCATGAAGCAGGCAGAAGATGCATATTTCAAGATGCTTGATTTTGGACTGTCACCACAGCAGGCAAGGGCGGTTCTTCCAAACAGCTTGAAGACAGAAGTGGTCATGACTGCAAACCTTCGTGAATGGAGACACTTTTTCAAACTTCGTGCCTTGGGAACAACTGGAAAGCCACACCCACAGATGCTTGAAGTTGCTGTTCCGCTTCTTGAAGACATGAAGAATCTGATTCCAGTGGTTTTTGATGATTTGGTGGTGTGATGATATGAACAGACAGCAAAGAAGAATGGCACAAAAGAAAGGTCTTCCAGTGACACATGAACCAGTCTTCAACATGAAGCAGTCTGACATCAAGAAAATTAAACAGGAAGCAAGCGAAAAGGCAGTGAACACAGCAATGATTCTTCTGCTTGGGATTCCAGTGAAAGTCCTGAAAGAACAATATGGATGGGGCATGAAGAAAAGACTTCCTGAATTTTGTGAAGCAATGATTGATGTCTATACAGATTTTTCAAATGGTGATTTGACACTGGAACAGTTTGCAGACCTGATTTATCAGGAATGTGGGGTGAAATTTGTAAACAATGAATAAATACAACAGTGAAGGTTATCCTGACCCAACTGCATATTATGGAACAAAAGAAATTGTCAGGGAAGAATCTGAACAGGAAAGAAGAATCAGACACCTGATGCATATTATCAGGGAAGCTGCACACCTGGCAGGATTTGAAGTGGTTGGAAGAATTACCTTCAAGGATAAGAAAACAGGAAAGGAATTCAGATGAAATTAGGATATACAGTCAGCAAAGAAAAAGGTGGTCAGTGGTACTGTCATCAGGTTGGTTTTCCATATGTTCCAGTGTTTGGTTCATTTGGTGATAAGAAAAAAGCACTGCATGTTGCAGCAGAAATGTGTGGTCTTCCATACAAAAAATATATGCAGTTAAGACAGAAAGGTGGATGTGAAAGATGAAACCAGTTAGAACTGAAACAACAAATGCTGTTTATACACTGGAAGGTTGCAATGACCTTCCAGTCACAAAATATGAAAATGTTGATAACAAGGAAATGGGTGTTGAAAGCTGTTGGGAACTGGATGCAGAAGACCTGGAAAACATCAAGAACAATGGTGGAAGGGTTTATCTTTACATTCAGGGTACAGTTGTTCCACCAGTGCTTCTGACAACTGAAAGCATGGTGTTCTTCAAGGAAGGGGATGGACAGAATGAATGACAAAATTGCACAGGAACAGTTCCTGAACTTCATGAATGTGGATGGAAGACCGATTGTTTCGGTTCAGACAATGGACTGGTTGATTGGTCAGGGATTCTTTGTGAAGCCTGCTGCAATCAAGCACCATGGAAACCACACAGGCGGTCTGTTTGAACATTCCATGATGGTTGCACAGGTTCTTGTGGAAATGACACAGAAGTTTGACATCCCTTGGACAAGACCTGAATCACCATACATTGTGGGAATGCTTCATGATGTGTGCAAACTGGATGACTACATAGATGAAAATGCATCTGATGTTGTGGTCATGGGAAGTGGTTCACCTATCAGCAAAGACCCAAAATGGACATACAATCCTACACCTATGTTTGCAGGACATGGTGACAAGTCGGTGATGATGCTGTCACAGGTGATGACCCTGACAGAAGAAGAAATGTTGTGCATCAGGTTTCACATGGGTGCTTATGTCACAAGTGAATGGGATGCATTTGACAGGGCAATCAGAAAATATCAGTCAGTGCTTTTCACTCACACAGCAGACATGTATGCATCTAAAGTTAAAGATATTTGATGTTAGTTCAAGATGTGGTTCAACATCATCTTGAACCGATAAAATGCAGTAAAATCAAGGGTTTCAGGGGTGCGGTTCAAGATGTTCAAGATTGTTTTATATTAAGGATATATAAGAATAGAAAATAATTAAAATTCAATGATTCCTTAAAAAATAATTATAATAGAAAATAACACCGACATCTTGAACCTTGCACCATAAAAATTCATAGAAATCCAGTAAAATCAAGGCTTTTCAGCGGTTCAAAATGTTTTTGCAATGTTGAACCAAGAAGTTGAATCGATAAAGGAAGAAGGTGTGAAGGTGACAGCAAAGGAATATTTGTTGCAGATAAAAGAACAAAAGCAGAATATCAGAAAGCAGGAAGAATATATTCAAAGATTAAGGGATTCATTGACCATTGCAGGAATCAGTTATGACAAGGAAAGAATTCAAAGTTCCCCTGACCCTGATAAATTTGCAAAGATATTCGGTCAGATTGATGAAGAAGAACAAAGGCTTGAAGCTATGAAGACCAGGTTTGTGAATACAAGGGTGAAGATTATCAATCAGATTCATCAGCTTACAGAAGAAAAGCATCAGAATGTTTTGTATCTTGTGTATGTTGATGATATGACCTTGAAAAAAGCATCCCAGGAAATGTGTTTTTCATATGAGTATGTGAAAGAACTTCATGGTGCTGCATTGCAGGCTTTTGACCTGATGTTCCCACCACAGTCTGCTTGAATCCCACCAGTCATGTTATATATAATATAACATGAAATGTTAGGTCAATAAGACATCCTTTGAAGAAGGGGTGTCTTATTTTTATGTGATGAAAGGCAGGTGACAGGTGATTTGACTGATAAGCAAAGAAAGTTTTGTGATGAATATTTGATTGATTGCAATGCAACCAGGGCATATAAGGCTGCATATCCAAATGTGAAGAAAGACAGTTCTGCTGCGGTGTGTGCTGCTAAATTGCTAAGAATTGCTAAGGTTCAGGAATATATCAATCAACAGCTTGACAAAATCAGTTCTGAAAAGACTGCTGATGCAAAGGAAGTCATGGAATACCTGACATCTGTCATGCGTGGTGAATCCCAGGCAGAAATTGTTGTGATTGAAGGAACTGGTGATGGTTGTTCTGATGCAAGAAGAATGAGCAAAGCACCTGATGAAAAAGAAAGATTGAAAGCTGCTGAACTGCTTGGAAGAAGATATGGTCTTTTCAAAGAGAATGTGAACCTGGAAGTTGAACCAGTTGTTCTTGTGAATGACCTGAAAGAATAGGTGATGCTATGAAGGTATCATTGCAGGAAGCAGTTGGAAAGAATTATGCTGATTTTTGGAACACAAAGCAAAGATACAGAGTATGCAAGGGAAGCAGAGGTTCAAAGAAATCAAAGACCACAGCCTTGAACATGATTTATAGGTTGATGGAATATCCCCTTGCAAATGGTTTGTGTGTCAGAAGGTATTCAAACACCTTGCGTGATTCTGTCTTTTCAGATTTGAAATGGGCAATTCACAAGTTGGGTTTGGATGCCTTTTTTGATTGTACTGTTTCACCCATGCAGATTGTCAGGAAGTCCACAGGACAGAAGATTCTGTTCAGGGGTCTTGATGATGGTTTGAAAATCACATCCATTTCTGTTGATTATGGTGTTCTTTGTTTTGTATGGATTGAAGAAGCCTATGAAATCAGCAATGAAGATGACTTCAACAAACTTGATATGTCCATCCGTGGTGAAGTGCCTGATGGATATTTCAAGCAGATAACCCTGACATTCAATCCATGGTCTGCAACATCCTGGTTGAAACCCAGGTTCTTTGATGTGATAGATGATGACATCTTCACAAAGACAACAACCTGGAAGCAAAATGAATGGTTGGATGATGCAGACAGAAACATCTTCTTGAAGATGCAACAGAACAATCCAAGAAGATACAGAATTGAAGGTGATGGTGAATGGGGCATTGCAGAAGGTCTGATATATGAAAAAGTCAGATTTGAAGACTTTGACATTGATGCAGTCAGAGCAATCCCAGGAATCAAAGCTGCATTTGGTCTTGACTTTGGTTTCACTGACCCAAATGCATTTGTTTGTCTGATGATAGACAATGCAGCAATGAAGATTTATGTCTTTGATGAATGGTACAAGACAGGTGTGACCAACAAAATCATTGCACAGGCAATCAAAGACAAAGGTTATGGTGGACAGAAAATCATTTGTGATTCTGCTGAACCAAAGTCCATTGCAGAACTTCAAGAAGAAGGAATCAAGGCAGAACCTTCCAGGAAAGGAAAAGACAGTGTGAATCATGGCATCCAGTTATGTCAGAACTATGAAATCATTGTCCATGAAAGGAACTGTCCTGAATTCAAGAAAGAAATACAAAATTACTGTTGGGAAACAGACAAGGATGGAAAGCCAACAGACAAGCCTGACCATGAATTTTCACATGGTATGGATTCAATGCGATATGCAACAGGAAAGATTCTTGTTGGTGACACATTCAGTTTTGATTAGTTTGGAAAAGGGAAGGTGAAAAACAATGACAGTTGATGTTTTAGGAACAAAATACACAATTACAGAATCAAATAAGGTGAAAGATGACAACCTGAACAGCGGTGATGGATATTGTGACCATTCCACAAAGCAGATTGTCATTGACACCTTCCAGGATTCCCCTGGTTCACTTGCTGATTTGAAAACATACAGACAGCAGGTCATCAGACATGAACTGGTTCATGCATTTCTGTTTGAATCAGGACTTGGTGCTGATAGTTGGGGCATAAATGAAGAAATTGTGGACTGGATTGCATACCAGTTCCCAAAGATGGCAGAAGCCTTTGGAAAGGTGGATGCACTATGATACATAGAAAGGTGGTGAAGAATGATGTTCAATTTTGCTGAATCTTTCAAAGCAAAACTTGAAAGACTGGTCAATATCAATGCTGCATCTAAGTTGACAGATGAACAGTTTATTGTGAAGGAAATCAACAGATTCAAGCAGTCACAGAGAAGAAAAGAAATGCTTGATGGTGAAAGATACTTTGATGGATGTCATGACATTCTGTCCAGGGAAAGGACAGTCATTGGAAAAGATGGTGAACTGGAAACAGTCAAGAATCTTCCAAACAACAGAATTGTTGATAATCAGTATAAAAAGATGGTCATTCAGAAATCCAACTATCTGTTGGGTCAACCTTTCACCATCCAGTGTGACAATGATGCTTATGTGAAGATTTTGAAACAGTTTCTGAATAAAAAGTTCATGCGAACTTTGAAAGCAGTTGGTGAAGATTCCCTGAATTGTGGAATTGCTTGGTTATTCCCTATGTATGATGACCAGGGCAAGTTCATTTTCAAGCGGTTCAGACCTTGGGAAATCATCCCAGGATGGAAGGATGCAGAACACACTGAACTGGAATATTTCATCAGAATCTATGAAGTGGTTGGATATGTTGGAAACACTGAAAAGGTCATTAAAAAAGTTGAAGTCTATGATGAATCAGGTGTTTCTTATTTTGAACTGACTGATGGCGGTCAGCTTATTCCTGATGGTGAACAGCATGTTCCATATTTCAGCATTGAAGACCAGGGATTCAATTGGACAAAGATTCCATTGATTCCTTTCAAGTATAACAACAAGGAAATCCCATTGATTAAGATGGTGAAGTCCTTGCAGGATGGTCTGAATCTGATTGAATCCAACTTTCAGAATCAGATGGAAGAAGACACAAGGAACACAATCTTGGTTCTTGTGAACTATGATGGTGAAAATCTTGGTGAATTCAGAAAGAATCTTGCAACCTATGGTGCGGTGAAGGTCAGAACAGTTGATGGTGCAGGCGGTGATGTCAGAACACTTCAAGTTGAAGTCAATTCTGACAATTACAAAGCAATTATTGAATTGTTCAAAAAGGCAATCATTGAAAATGCTATGGGTTATGATGCTAAGGATGACAGAATGTCAGAAAATCCAAATCAGATGAACATTCAATCAATGTATTCTGATATTGACTTGGATGCAAATGGAATGGAAACTGAATATCAGGCATCCTTTGAAGAACTGTTGTGGTTCATCAATTGTCATCTGTTCAATGTCGGTATGGGTGACTATGAACAGGAAGATGTGGAAATCATATTCAACAGGGATATGATGCTGAATGAAGGTGAAGTCATTGACAACATCAGCAAGTCTGTTGGAATCATCAGTGATGAAACCCTTGTTGCACAGCATCCATGGGTTGATGATGTTCAGGCAGAACTTGACAGACTGGAAGAACAGAAAAAGAAGAACATGGAAGAATATGGACTTGGATTCAATCCTGGTCAAAATGTTCCACCTGATGACCCAGGCGGTGATGGGGAAGGTGCAGGTGATGAATAATGGCAAAGAAATCATCTGCATACTGGCAGAAACGATTTTCAGCACTTGAAAATGCACAAAATCAGTATGGACAGAACACCTTCCATCAGATTGAACCTGCTTTTGATAAAGCAGAAAGACAGATTCAGGCACAGATTGAAGCCTGGTATGCAAGATATGCTTCCAACAATGGAATTACACTGGCAGAAGCAAGAAAACAGTTGTCTGCTGCTGAACTGAAAGAATTGCAATGGGATGTCCAGGAATACATCAAGTATGGACAGGAAAATGCAATGAATCAGCAGTGGATGAAGGAACTTGAAAATGCATCAGCAAGATTCCACATCAGCAGACTGGAAGCCTTAAAACTTCGGACACAGCAATCATTGGAAGTTGCTTTTGGCAATGAACTTGATTCCCTGGATGGTATGGTCAAAAGACTTTATCAGTCAGGATATTATCACACATGTTTTGAAGTGCAGAAGGGTTTCAATATTGGTTGGGAAATCGGTCAGATTGATGAAAGGAAGCTGCAAAAGGTCATCAGTAAACCTTGGGCAGCAGATGGAAAGACCTTTTCAGACAGGGTGTGGCAATCAAAGACCACAATGGTCAATGAACTGCATCAGCAGATGACAAGGACAATCATTCAGGGAAAAGCACCTGATGAAGCAATCAAGTCCATGACCAAATATCTGCAAAACAAGACCAAGAATGCAAAATACAATGCAGGAAGACTTGTGATGACTGAACAGGCATTCATCAGTTCTGCTGCACAAAAGGATGCATTCAATGACCTGGATGTTGAAGAATTTGAGATTGTCGCAACACTGGACAGTCACACTTCTGATATATGCAGGGAAATGGATGGAAAGCACTTTCCTATGAAGGATTTTCAACCAGGTGTCACTGCACCACCTTTTCATGTATGGTGCAGGTCAACAACTGTTCCATACTTTGATGATGAATGGGGCAGAAGCGGTGAAAGGGCAGCAAGGGGTGAAGATGGTAAAACATATTATGTTCCTGCTGATATGACATATCCTGAATGGGAAAAGGCAATGGTTGATGGTCATACAGATGATTTGAAACCTGCTGTTCCTGATGGTATAATTAAATCAAAGAAAGAAACAATTCAAACCCTTGATAAACTGAAACAGTCAGGAATTCCTGAATCTGAATATGATGAATATTTAGGAATTATAAACAATCATGAAAATCCTGACATCATAAAGTTGTATAAACATCATGCGGATGAAATAGCAAAAGTTAAAAAGACAAATAGTGGTTCATATTCACCTGTTGATAAATCACTGGTGTTTGATTATCCAAAATATGATGACATGAACAAATATGGAACACTGGCACATGAATATGGTCATTTCTTTGATGCAGAAGTCAAATATGAAGGATTACATTTCAATGAAATTCAAGCAGTTCAGAATGCAACTGGATTAAATGCAGCATTCAAAGAAGTTGCAAGTTCCAGTGATGAATTTCTTGCAGCAATCAGAAAAGATAAAGAACATATTAGAAGTATTTATACAACAGAAGCAAAAGCAGATTTAATTGCACATAATGCAAGCAGTGGTGTTCAAGATGCAATTGATGGTTTATTCCCAAAATCAAGAATCAGATGGGGGCATGGTGAGCGATATTATAATCGTAAATATGCAGACATTGAATTCATGGATAAACTGTCATCAGTAACTTCAAGAAAAAAGAAATTGCAACAGGTTTATAAAGATTTAGGACTTGATGCAAGCAATCAAGCAAAAGTAAAAACAATTTGCAGACAATATGAAGCTGCATCAGAAGCATGGGCAAACATTATGAGTGCAGAAGTTTGCGGTGGTGAAGCATTGGAATATGTGAAAAAGTACCTTCCAAACAGTTATGATGCAATGCTTGATATTTTGAAAGGGGTGAAGTAAATGAATGAACTTGACAAAGCACTGGAACTTTATGAAAAGACATTTGATGATTCATTCCCTATGTTTTCTATGGTGACAAAACCACCTGATGAAGTGGTGGACATCATCAATAAATGTGTTTCTGCAAAGAAAGATGTTTATGACATGGGTTATTTATCCTTGAATGATGATACTATGTATTAGTATCTTGAAAAGCACCTGAAAGGGTGCTTTTTTAATGCGTTAAAATATCAGACCTATTGAAAAATCTATGAAGAAGAAAATGTGCAGAGGTGACACAGAAGTAACTTCCTTTCAATGGGTCTGATTTTTATTGACCTGGTGGAAGTCAATAAAAGACACAGCACAAAAAGAATCTTTAGGTTTTCAAACCAAGTCATCTTTTTAGAATTGCAGATGAAAAAGAACAAGTTCAAATGTGCATGGACTGAACCATGAAAAAATAATGTTTTTGAAGAAAGGTAGGTATTTGAAAATGAAAAAAGAAGATTTTGTGAAGTTAGGAATTGATGAAGAAACTGCAAAGAAGTGTGAAACTGCTTCCCAGGAAGAACTGAAAGGTTTTATTCCAAAGGTGAGATTTGATGAAGTAAATAATGAAAAGAAGAAACTGGAACTTGACCTTCGTGACAGGGATGGACAGCTTGAAACCTTGAAGAATTCAACAGGTGATGTGGAAGCAATGAAAAAGCAGATTGCAACATTGCAGGCTGACAATAAGGCAAAGGATGATGCACATGCTGCTGAAATCAAAAAAATGAAGGTTGATGCTGCTGTTGATGCTGCACTGACAAGTTCAGGTGCAATCAATACAAAGGCTGTTGTTCCTTTCCTGAAAGACCTGGACAAGGCTGAACTTGCAGAAGATGGCACAGTAAAAGGTCTTGCAGAACAGATTGAAGCACTTATCAAGGCAGATGACACAAAATTCCTTTTTACTGCAAAAAAGAAAACCCAGGTGAAGGGTGCAAAACCTGGTGAATCAGGAAATGATGATGGTGACCATGAGGTTGACACATCCAAAATGACCTATTCAGAACTTGCTGCTTATATGGCAGAACACCCTGATGCTGAAATTTAATCAATTTTAAGAAAGGAAAAGGTGAATTAAAATGGCAAAATTTGATTCCAAGAGTTTCAATCCACAGGCATTTGGAAAGTATGTGGATAGAATCCCAAATGTAACTAAAAACGAGCTTGCAAAGAGCGGTGCAGTCGGTACAAATCAGAATGCACATGATGCCCTTGCAAATCAGACTGGTTCTCTTTATGCAAGAGTTCCTTACTTTGGTAGAATTGATGGTTCTACCAGTCAGAACAATGATGGTGGAACTGATATTACAAGCACAAGCACAACCACTTATGAGCAGGGTTTTGTTGTTGCAAGCAGAATGGATGGATGGACTGAAAAGTCTTTCAGCAAGAACATCACAGCAGGTGTTGACTTCATGGATAATGTTGCAGCACAGATTGCCGATTACAAGATGGATGTCAGACAGGCAATGCTGCTTGCAATCTTAAAGGGTGTGTTCAGCATGTCCACAACTGGTTCAACTGTTGCTGCAAAAGCTGCAAAGGAATTCCTTGACAAGCATGTTTACAACATCACTGCAAACACTGGTGATGATGCATTTGTTGGTGCTGCAACTCTTAACAAGGCAATTCAGAAGGCAGGCGGTGACAACAAGAACATTTTCAAACTTGTTATCATGCACAGTGAGGTTGCAACAAATCTTGAAAACATGAAACTGTTAAAGTATATGACTTATACTGATGCAGATGGTATTGAAAGAGAACTTGCACTTGCAACCTGGAATGGCAGAACTGTCCTTGTTGATGATAACATGCCGACAGAAGATGTTGCAAAGACAAGTGATACAGAAGCATACACTGCTTACACAACTTATGTTCTTGGTGAAGGTGCAATCATCCTTGATGACATTGGTGATGCAGTTCCTTATGAAATGAGCCGTGACCCTAAGACAAATGGTGGTCAGGACACACTTTATGTGCGTGACAGATACATTTGTGGTGTTGATGGTATTTCCTTTGAGAAGCCTGCAACAATCACTGCATCTGCATCCAACACAGACCTTGAAACTGGTGCAAACTGGAACATCATCAATGATGGTACAAAGGCAATTCCACACAAGGCAATTGCTATTGCAAAGATTGTTTCCAAGGGTTAATTGATGAAAGAAGGGTGATGATATGGCACTGACAGATGAAACAAAGCAGTCCATCATCACAGCATTGAACACTTCCAGTCTTGATGAATCCTTCCTTGAAGCGGTTCTGAAAAGACTGGATTCCTTTGGTTATGAAATCAAAGAATCTGATGCTTGGATGATTGGTTTTGCAATGCAGAAGGTGGAAAACACCATCAAGAATGAGTGCAATATATCTGAAATCCCTGACGGACTTTTTCACATAGCGGTGGACATGTCTTGTGGTGAATTCCTGTTTGCTAAAAAGCAGACTGGACAGTTGGAAATTGGTGACCTTGATTTAACTGGTGCTATTTCAAGCATCAAGGAAGGTGACACTCAGGTGAACTTCAATGGTGATGAAAGTGATTCTGATAAGGTTGACACCTTGCTGAATTATCTTCTGAACAGTGGAAAGGGGGAATTGGTGTGTTATCGAAAAATCAGGTGGTAAAGGCAAGGAAAGCAATTGAATCCATGTATGATGGTACTTGCACAATTACTGAATATCAGGAATACACCAAGGAAAATAAATCCACAGGACATCATGAAGTGGTGGTTTTAGAAGAGCAACCTTGCAGGTTGTCTTTTTCCAGTTTCCCAAATACAAATCAGACAGACACTGCTGCACAATTGGTTCAGACAATCAAGATTTTCCTTGCACCTGAAATCAGGGTGCAGGCAGGTTCAAAGCTGACTGTCACACAGAATGGTGTGACAACTGAATACAAGTCCAGTGGTGAACCTGCATTGTATCAGACACATCAGGAAATTATGCTTGAACTGTTTAAGGGGTGGGCATAAATGGCAAGAAGCGGAACATTCAACTTCCAGGACTTTGAAAAAATCAAAAACAACTTGGAAAAACTGAACCAGGAACAGGTGGACTTGTTCATTGATGCTTGTGCAAAAGAACTTGCAGCAAGACTTCTTGCAAAAGTCATCAAAAGGACACCTGTTGGTGATTATCCAAACAGTTCAGGGAAAAAAGGTGGCACACTTCGCAGGGGTTGGACTGGTGGAAAGAATTCAAGTGCTGTTGCTTATGCTGATTCATTGACCATTCATCATTTTGGTGATGCTTATGTGATTGAAATTATCAATCCAGTAGAATATGCATCTTATGTTGAATTTGGACATAGGACTGCAAACCACAAAGGTTGGGTCAATGGTCGGTTTATGTTGACAATATCTGAACAGGAAATTCAACAGGCTGCACCTGCAATCATAGAAAAGAAGCTGATGAAGCAGATGGGGGAATTGTTCACATGATAAATAAAATTATTGATGGAATCAGCATTTCCCTGAATGCTGAATTCGGTGATGATTACAAGATTTATACAGAATCCATTGAACAAGGCTTGAAAGAGCCTTGTTTTTCTATTGTTTGTGTGAATCCAACAAATGAATTGTTCAGGGGCAAGAAATATTTCAGGAAGAATCTTTTCTGCATCCAGTATTTCCCTAAAGGGGAAGACAAGCGGTCAGAATGCATGGATGTCCTGGAAAGAATGTTTGATTGCTTGGAAGTCATCAAAGTTGGTGAAGACCTGCAAAGGGGAACATCAATGCATGGTGAAGTGGTTGACCAGGTTCTGAACTTCTTTGTCAACTATGACATGTTTGTCTATAAGGTTGAAAGCACTGATGCAATGGAAACTATGGATTTGACATCAAATGTGGAAGGGTGAAGACATGGCAAAAAGAAATGAAGCATCTGTTCTGAAATTCAGCAAGGAACAGATTGTTGCTTCCAAGAAATACAGTCCTTACAAGGACTTTTTCAATGGTAACTTGAAAACTGGTCATATGTATTCAGAAGCTGAACTGAATGCACTGATTACAAAGAATTTTAAGAAAGGAACAGGTGAATAAAAATGGCACTTGGTGGTGGTACTTTTTTAACACAGAACAAGGTTCTTCCTGGTGCATATATCAATTTCATTTCTGTTGCAACTGCATCCACTAACATGAGTGATAGAGGATATGCAGCAATGGGTCTTGAACTTGATTGGGGTCAGGAAGGAAAGATTTTTGAAGTCACAAATGGTGATTTTCAGAAGAACAGCATGAAGATTTTTGGTCATTCCTATGGTGATGACTGCATGAAGGGTCTTCGTGACCTGTTCAAGAACATTCAGACTTTATATGCATATCGTCTGAATGGCGGTGGCACAAAGGCAGCAAATACTTTTGCAACTGCACTTTATGGTGGAACAAGGGGAAATGACATCAAGATTGCTGTCCAGGCAAATGTTGATGACAACCAGTTATTTGATGTTCAGACATGGCTTGATGGTGTTCTGATGGACACACAGACAGTCAAGAAAGCATCTGAACTTGTTGCAAATGATTATGTCACATTCAAGACATCTGCTTCCCTTGCGGTAACAGCTGCAACTGCACTTGCAGGTGGTACAGATGGAACTGCAAACACAGCAGCACACCAGGCATTCCTGGACAAGGTTGAATCTTATCCTTCCATCAATGCAATTGGTTATGTTGGAACAGACACTGCAACAAAAGGACTTTATGCTGCATTTGTTAAAAGAATGCGTGATGAAGTTGGTGTCAAGTTCCAGGCGGTTGTATATGGTCAGGCTGCTGATTATGAAGGTGTTATCAATGTCAAGAACAAGGTTCTTGATGATGCAAATGAAGCATCCCTTGTTTATTGGGTGACTGGTGTTGCAGCAGGAACTGCTGTCAATGCATCTGCAACAAACAAGATTTATGATGGTGAATTTGACATCAATGTTGATTATACACAGTCACAGCTTGAAGCAGCAATCAAAGCAGGTGAATTCACACTTCATCAGGTTGGTTCTGATGTGCGTGTTCTTACTGACATCAATTCCCTTGTCACTACAACTGCAAACAAGGGTGATGTGTTCAAGGACAATCAGACCATCAGAGTTTGTGACCAAATTGCAACAGACATTGCAAATCTTTTTGTGACCAAATACCTTGGTGTTGTTCCAAATGATGCAAGTGGTAGAACTTCCCTTTGGGCAGATATTGTGAAGCATCATGAGAACATGCAGAGCATCAGAGCAATTGAGAACTTCACAGATGAAGATGTGACTGTTGACCAGGGTGAAACAAAGAAGTCTGTTGTGGTTACTGACAACATCACTGTTGTGAACACTATGGAAAAACTGTATATGACAGTTTATGTGGCATAAGGAAGGGGTGAATCAGAATGTCAAACATTACCATGAAAGCAAAGGATTCTTTGTCTGCAAAGTTAGCTGAATGTTATGTGACAATCAGTGGCAGAAGATACAACTTCATGCAGGCAATCAACTTTGAAGCAAACTTTGAAAGAACCAAGACTGAAATCCCTATTCTTGGAAAGACTGGAATGGGTAACAAGTCAACTGGTTGGAAGGGAACTGGTTCTGCAACCTTCCATTACAACACCAGTATTTTCAGGGAAATGATGCAGAGATACAAAGACACAGGTGAAGATGTGTACTTTGAAATTCAGGTCACAAATGAAGACCCAACATCTGATGCAGGAAGACAGACAGTTGTCTTCATGGACTGCAACATTGATGGTGGTATTCTTGCCAAGTTTGATGCAGATGGTGAGTATCTTGATGAAGATATGGATTTCACATTTGAGGACTTCAAGATGCCTGAAAAGTTCAACCTGCTTGCAGGAATGTAATTTCAAACAAAATTCAAGGATGCAGTCAGATTTTTCTGACTGCATTTTTCTTGGTATCTAAAACAATATTGAAAGGATGGGTGAAAATACCATGTCAAATTTAAGTTTATTTTTAAAGAAAAACAAAAAGGTGAAGGAAAATGTGAAGTTTCCTGCAACAAAGTCACTTTGTGATGAAAAGGGAAATCCCCTTGAATGGGAAATCAAACCTTTAACAACCAGGGAATCTGATGACATCAGGGAAGCCTGCACCATTGAAATTCCTGTCAAGGGAAAGCCAAACATGTTCAGACAGAAGGTCAATTCTTCCAAGTTTGGTGCAAAGATGCTTGCATCTTCCATTGTATTTCCTGACCTTTACAATGCAGAACTTCAAGATTCTTATGGTGTTTCCACACCTGAAGACTTGGTTCGTGAAATGATTGATGACCCTGGTGAATATAACAAGTTCCTTGCTTATGTTCAGGAATTCAATGGTTTTGACAGTAACATGGAAGACAAGGTTGAAGAAGCAAAAAACTAATACTGGAAGGTGATGGTGATGCAAATTATGCACATTATGCTTTGCAAAAATTGCACATTTTACCTTCCCAGTTTGTGGGTCTTGACCCATACGAAAAAGCATTTGTTATTGCTTCGATAGATTTAAGAATAGAAAACGAAAAGAAACAAGCAAAGGCAGCAAAGAAAAAAGCCAAATAATCAGGGAAAGGAGTGATTCAAAATGGCAAGTATTTCTGCATCAGTTGAACTTTATGACAGAATGTCTGCACCACTTATGTCCATCATGAATGCAATGAACATGACCATTTCTTCCATGCGTGACATGCAGTCAACAATGGGAACAGACATGGACACTTCTTCCCTGGATGCTGCCACACAAGCAGCAAATCAGGCACAGGCAGCAATGGAAGCATTGAACCAGTCAATGCATAGTGGTGGTCAGACACCAGGCACAGGCGGTTCAGAGCCTACACCAACACCTTCAACTGACCCTGTTCAAGTTCCTGTTGAATGGGTAACAAATGATTTGGATGTCTTTTCCAACAGTGGAATTGACAGATTTGAACAGGAAGTCACAGCAACAAATCAGATGCTGACAACACTTTCCGACAGACAGAATCAGATTGCACAGAATGCAGCAGGAACTGACATCTTTTCAGACAGTGCAATGCAGGACATCAATTCCATGGGTCAAAGAATCCAGGCGGTTCAGCAAAGGATTCAGCAGATTGAAAACAATCCAGTGAACCTTGGAACAGACACTGCAAATGCAGAACTGGAACAATTAAGGTCACAGTTGAATCAGGCATTGCAGGCACAGGAAGCATTGAACCAGGCGGTTGACAACATGGATGTATCTGCTGCAAATGCTGCATACAATCAGTTGTCAAGTACAGTGGCAAGCACTGAAAGATATATCAGGGATAATGCAGATGCACAGGGAAATTTGAATCAGCAGATTCAGGCAGGTGTGAACACATCAAATGAATTGGTTGATACAGTCAAAAGACTGGCACTTGCATATTTGTCCATGCAAAGTGTTCAGAAGGTTCTTGATGTGTCGGATGAACTGACAATGACAACTGCAAGACTTGACCAAATGAATCAGGCATTCAATGAAATCAATGGAACTGCAACAGAAACAGACACCATTGTGAAACAGATTTATGCATCTGCACAGAATGCAAGGGGTTCTTTTGGTGACATGGCAGCAGTTGTTGCAAAGTTCGGAAACAATGCAAGGGATGCTTTTGCAAGTCAGGATGAAGTTATTGCATTTGCAAACCTGATTCAGAAACAGATGACCATTGCAGGTGCATCCACACAGGAAGCATCAAATGCAATGTTGCAGTTGTCACAGGCTTTGGGTTCAGGTGTGTTGCGTGGTGATGAATTGAATTCCATCTTTGAGCAAGCACCAAACCTGATTCAGTCTATTGCTGATTATCTTGATGTTCCTATTGGAAAAATCAGGGAAATGGCACAGGACGGACAGTTGACAGCGGACACTGTAAAGGCTGCAATCTTTTCCAGTGCTGATGACATCAATGCAAAATTTGAAGCAATGCCTATGACTTGGGGTCAGGTATGGACTTCATTTCAGAACAGTGCATTGATGGCATTTCAACCAGTCCTGGACAAAGTGAATGAACTTGCAAACAATGACCAGTTCCAGGGATTTGTGGAAAATGCAATTGGACTGTTGGCACAGCTTGCGGTTTATGTGTTGGATTTCTTCAATACACTTGCAAGCATTGGTGCATTCATCAGTGACAATTGGTCAATCATTGCACCTATTGTCTATGGTGTAATTGCAGCACTGATTGCTTATGCAGCAATTTCAGGAATCGTTGCAGCGGTCAATGGTGTCATGGCACTTTCAGCAAGTGTTCATGCAGCAGCGGAAGCAATGCAGGCAGGGGCAACCTTTACTGCAACAGCTGCACAGTATGGTCTGAATGCTGCTTTGATGGCATGTCCTTTGACCTGGATAATTCTTCTTATTATTGCAGTCATTGCTGCTATTTTTGCGGTATGTAATGCAATCGCAAAGATGACAGGTGTTGCAAACAGCGGTTTTGGTGTTATTACTGGTGGAATCAATGTTGTGATTCAGTTCTTCAAGAACTTGGGTCTTTCTGTTGCAAACATTGCCCTTGGAATTGGAAATGCAATTGCAGCACTGGCATCCAACATGATGACAGCATTCCACAATGCAATCTGTTCTGTTCAGTCATGGTTTTACAACCTGTTAAGCACAGCACTTTCAGTCATTGAAGGCATTTGTGCAGCACTGAACAAACTTCCATTTGTTGAATTTGATTATTCAGGAATCAGCAGTGCAGCAGATGACTATGCATCAAAGGCAGCAGAAGCAGCAGGAAACAAAGAAGATTATAAATCCATTGGTGATGCATTCAATGAAGGAATGTCCACCTTTGACACATTCCAGGATGGATGGGCAGCGGATGCATTCAATGCAGGTGCATCTTGGGGTGATGGTGTTGCTGACAAGGTTTCAGGAATGTTCAGCATGGACAACATTGACCTGACAGGCGGTGTTGATACATCCATGTTGTCAAATGATTTTGCAAATAATGCAGCACAAACAGCAGCAAACACTGCTGACACAGCAGATAGTGCAGGAAGGATTGCAGACAGTGTGGATATTTCCAAAGAAAATCTGAAATATCTTCGTGATATTGCAGAAACAGAAGCAATCAACAGATTCACAACTGCTGAAATTGAAGTAACTATGAACAACAACAATACTGTTTCAAGTGACATGGACATTGATGGAATGGTTGACCATTTATCAGCAGGTGTTCTTGAAGCTATGGAACAGGCAGCGGAAGGGGTGCATTAAACTATGGCATATTATTTCTATCTTGGAAAAACATTGCTTCCAGTTGCACCACAGAAGCTGCAACTGAAAATCAAGGGTGTAAATAAAACTTACACCCTTATCAATGATGGTGAAATCAATGTCCTGAAAACACCTGGTTTGACGGACATTGAATTTGATGCTTTGCTTCCAAATGTGAAATATCCTTTTGCAGTCTACAAAAACGGATTCACAAGGGCAAAATCATTTTTGGAAGTATTGAAAAATTACAAGCAGGACAAGAAAACCTTTCAGTTCATTGTCACAAGAACACTTCCAAATGGAAAGATGCTTTTTGACACAAACATGAAGGTTTCCTTGGAATCTTACACCATCAAAGAAGATGCAAAAAACTATGGAATGGATGTTATGGTCACAATCAAGTTGAAACAGTACAGAGATTATGCAACCAAGACATGCAACATCAAGTTTGCATCTTCTAAACCAAAGATTGTTCCACAGCCTGTCAGGGCAGCAGAAAACCCACCAAAGCCTGCAAATCAGACTTACACAGTTGTCAGGGGTGACTGCTTATGGAACATTGCAAAGAAGTATTATGGGAATGGTTCAAAATATACTGTTATTTACAATGCAAACAGGGATAAAATCAAGAATCCAAATCTGATATATCCTGGACAGGTTTTGACCATTCCTGCTGCATAAGGGGGTGAACACATGGCTGCTGAACTGTTGATTCAGAATGGCAACAAGGTGTTCATCCCTGTTGTGCAAGAAGATATTCAGTGGACAACTGAAAGAAAGGGCAATCCAGGGAAGCTGACATTCAAGGTTCACCTGGATGATGTCCTTGATATTACAGAAGGAAATGCAGTCAGACTGAAATGGAATGGTGCAAACATCTTTTATGGTTTCATCTTTTCAAAGAAGATGGACAAAGAAAGAATCATCACAGTCACTGCATATGACCAGTTGCGATATTTGAAAAACAAAGACACCTATGTTTATAAAAACAAAACAGCAGGTGAAGTCATTCAGATGATTTGTGCAGACTTTCAAATGCAAACAGGAAGCATTGAAGACACAGGATTCAAGATTGCATCTATGGTGGAAGACAATCAAACATTGTTTGACATCATTCAGAATGCCTTGGATGTCACAATGGAAAATCAGAAATACATGTATGTTATGTATGATGATTTTGGAAAAGTCACCCTGAAAGGTTTGGACAACATGCGTTTGAATCTTCTGATTGATGAAGAAACTGGACAGAATTTTGATTATACATCCAGTATTGATGAAAACACCTATAACAGAATTAAGTTGGTATATGACAATGAAGACAGCGGTCAAAGGGATGTGTATATTTCCCAGGATTCAAACAATATCAACAATTGGGGTGTTTTACAGTATTATGACACATTACAGAAAGGGGAAAATGGTCAAGCAAAGGTTGATGCATTGTTATCCCTTTACAACAAGAAAACAAGGAAACTGACCATCAAAAATGCCCTTGGTGATACAAGGGTCAGGGCAGGTTCAATGGTGGTGGTCATCATGGATTTGGGTGATGTGAAGTTGAAAAACCTGATGCTTGTTGAAAAATGTGTCCACACTTTCAAACTGGATGAACACACAATGGAATTGAAATTGAGAGGTGGTGAATTCGTTGCCTGATTATGCAGAATTATTGAATACTATCAAACAAGCTGCAACAGAAGCAGTTGATGCAGGAAAACCTGTTCAGGTATGCTTTGGAAAGGTGACAAATTCTTCACCACTTCAAATCTTGGTTGACCAAAAGATGACCCTTGATTCTTCATTCCTGGTTCTGACAAGGAATGTGACTGATTTCACCACAATGGTGACAGTACAGTGGGAATCAGAAGCATCTTTGACCACTCACACCCACACTGTCAAGGGTAAAGACAGCAACAGTGATGACATTGATTTGACATCAGGTGCAACAAAGCTGACCCATACACATGACATTGAAGGAACAAAGCAGATGACCATTCACAATCACCTGGAAAAGGGTGAAGAAGTCATTCTGTTAAGAATGCAAGGTGGTCAGAAATATATTATTTTAGACAGGATAGGTGGTGGATGACATGATTCCAGGTGTAAATGGAATATTGACAGAAGACTTGGAAGTTGAAAGTCTTCCAAGTAAAAACTATATGATGCACATTGACAGGAACAGAATCAGCGGATTTTGTGACAAGCAGGATGCAGTGAAACAGGCAATATATAAAATCCTGAATACTGAAAGATACCAGTATATCATTTATTCCTGGAATTATGGAATCCAACTTTCTGACCTTTATGGTGAACCAGTCACATATGTGTGTCCTGAATTGGAAAGAAGAATCATTGATGCCCTTTCAGTTGATGACAGAATCCTTTCATGTGAAGGATTTGATTTTGACATCAGTCAGAAGGGAATTGTGGTTGTAACATTCAAAGCAAATACCATTTATGGTGATGTTGATGTGGAAAAGGTGGTGAATATTTAATGTATGAAAATGTAACTTATGAAGACATTCTTCAAAGGATGCTTGACAGAGTTCCTGACAGTATGGACAAAAGGGAAGGGTCAATCATTTATGATGCACTTGCACCTGCTGCTGTTGAATTGCAGTTGATGTATATTGAATTTGACATCATCCTTCAAGAAACTTTTGCTGATACTGCATCCAGGGAATACCTTATCAGAAGGGCAGCAGAAAGGGGAATCATTCCTATTGCTGCAACACATGCAATCCTGAAAGGTGAATTCACACCTTCCACTTTGAACATTCCTATTGGTGCAAGATTTTCTTGTGGAACATTGAACTATGCAGTCACAGAAAAAATTTCTGATGGTGCATACAAACTGGAGTGTGAAACAGAAGGTGAAACAGGAAATGCACAGTTTGGTCAGATGATTCCTATTGACTATATTGAAGGACTTGAAACCTGTTATCTGACAGAACTGTTGATTCCAGGTGAAGATGAAGAAGCAACAGAAGACATCAGAACAAGATATTTTGATACTTTTGACACAAAACCTTTTGGTGGAAATCAAAAAGACTATATTCAAAAGACAAATGCACTTCCTGGTGTTGGAAGCACCAAAGTCACACCAGCGTGGAAGGGTGGTGGAACTGTTCTTCTGACAATCCTGGATTCAAACTTTGATGCAGCATCTTCCACATTGGTGAAATCAGTGCAGGAAGCAATTGACCCTGACCCACAGGGGGAAGGTCTTGGAATTGCACCGATTGACCACATTGTGAAAGTAAACACTGCAACAAATGTGAAGGTCAATGTGACAACTTCCCTGATATTTGATGAAGGATATTCTTTCAATACACTGAAAAGCACAATCACAGATACAATCAGTGCATATTTGAAGGAAATCAGAAGTCAGTGGGCAAACTATTCACAGTCAGTTGTCAGAATCAGTCAGATTGAAACAAGACTTCTTGGAATCAAGGGAATTGTGGATATTTCAAACACTAAAATCAATGGTATTGCAAACAATCTGACACTTGATAAATATGAAATTCCAGTGATGGGTGGTGTTAGTGGATGATTAGAAATGTGAACCTTCTTGGACATCTTCCACCATTCATTCAGGAATACATGGAAATCAGGGAAATCATGAAAACTGAAAACCCTGAATTTCAGTTGGTGGAAGATGAATCAGAAATAATTAAAAACAACCAGTTCATTCAGTCATGCAATCTGACAGGAATCAGCAAGTTTGAAAAGCTGATTGGAATTGTTCCATCTGCTGATGACACCCTGGAATCAAGAATCAACAGGGTGTTGGTCAGATGGAATGACACTGTTCCTTATACCTGGAAGACCTTGCTGAATAAACTGGACACTTTATGTGGTGGTTCTGATAATTATGAAATCATCAGGAAACTGGATGAACACAAATTGGAAATCACAACACATTTGGATTTGTATGGTCAAGTTGAAGAACTTGACTATTTTTTATCTTACATGTTGCCTGCATCAATGGTTCTTGATGCAAAAAACAAGCTGTTCATTGACTTGAATGCAACAGCAAGGGTGGCAGCAGGAATTGTCAATTGTGAAACATTTGAACTGTCAGATTCCTTCAAGAAGAACCTGGACATCCAGGGAACATCCATCTTTGGTGGTGGAATTGTTGAAGGATATATGACCACATTGTCTGATGCATTCAAGAAGGGAATGTCCATTGATTCAGGGGCATCCTTTGCAGGTGGTGTTGTCGGTGCAGTGGTTGTTGAAATTTCAGACAGCTTCAAAGAATCAATAGATGTCAGTGGTCACACAGTAATGACAGCAGGTGTTTCAATTACTGAATCAAACTAAATATGAAAGGTAGGAAAAAGAAATGTCAGAATTTAGACAGCTTATTATCACAAACAAAGGACAGTCTTTGATGGCAAAACTTATTGCAGGAAAAGCAAATGTGACATTCACAAAGGTTGCAGCATCTGCCACAACTTACAATGATTCACAGATTCCTGCACTGACTGCACTGTCCAACATCAAACAGCAGGTTGCTGTTTCTAAAGTCACAAGAATCAATTCTGTTGCAGTTCAGGTTGATGCTGCAATGGAAAACAGTGCATTGACAACTGGATATTATATGAATTCCATTGGTCTTTATGCAAATGACCCTGATGATGGTGAAATCCTTTATGCAGTTGCAGGTGCAAATGTGGGGGCATATATGCCACCTTATAATGGAATCACTGTCAGTGGTGCATATCTGAAACTTGTGACCACAGTTTCAAATGCAAGCAATGTTTCCATGACTGTTGACCCTGCTGCTGTTGCAACAGTAGGTGACATTAATGCATTGCAGGCAGAAATCACAGACATCCAGTCCTATATTGGTTATACGGATGCAGACATCTATGGTGTTGAAGTTGACTTCAAGAACAAGAAATTCACAAGACTTGCAGGTGCAGTTGGAAAGACACCTGGTGATGCTTTTAATGGTGTCAAGGCTTTTGGTGGCAGAAGAAGATGTAATGTCACTGATGAAGGAAAGGTTGTTGCATATTTTGGTGATGCAGGATATTCAGAAACTGGTGTCCTGACTTCTGCAATCACAAAGGGTGAAGGTGATAACATCAGAACATATGCAGCAAAAACAAAGGTGCAGGTCATGGTTGAACAGCCAAAGTTCTATTACAAGGTTGTTCCACTTGAACTTGAAAAGATTCAGGGTGGCAAAGGCTTTCACATGAGAAAGGCAAGATATTATGTGTCTGACACCATGAAAGCAGGTTTCAAACTTCATCCTGCATTCATCAAGGATGGAAAGGAAAAGAACTTTATTTATCTTTCTGCATATGAAGGATGTACTTATGACACATCTGCTTCTGCATACAAACTGAATGATGCACAGGATGTTGACTGGACAGATGATGTTCTTGCATCCATTGCAAATGCAAAACCTACAAGTGGACTGACACAGAGCAGTGCAACAAGAAATGGATTCAGAACCATTGCTGCAAAAAGGGGTTTAGGTTGGTCACAGGAAACTGTTCAGGCAGCAACTGCAACAGAACTTCTTTTTCTTATTGAGTATGCATCTTTTGATATGCAGTCAAAGATTGGTGCAGGTGTAACAACCAAGACTGATGATGGTGCAACATCCATGACAGAAATCACTGGTGCAACCACTACACTTGGAAACAAGAGTGGTCAGGTCATCAATACAAATGGTTATTCTGTTGTTGCATATCGTGGTGAAGAAAATCCATTTGGTAACATTTGGAAGTGGATTGATGGTATCAATGTTTATAACAAGAATGAAGGTTCTGTTTATATTGCTGACCATGGATTCAAGGATGATACAAATGCAGCACCATATTCTGATGCAGGAATCACAATTTGTGGTTCAAATGGTTATGTTTCTGCTTTTGCTTATAATGAAGACTTTGATTGGTTATTCATTGCAAGTGAAGTTCTTGGAAATAGTTCACTTCCAGTTGGTGACTATTTTTGGCAGAACAAAGCATATAATGGCTACACGGTCGCTACGTTGGGCGGTAATTGGAGGAGTGGTTCTGTTGCGGGCGGTTTCTATTGGTATGTGTATGCTGCTTCGGGTACTCGTAATCGTTATATCGGCGGTCGCCTGCTGTATGTACCTGATGGTACTGATGCACCTGCTGCTTAATCAAACCAAAAATCATTGAAATATTGGGCAGAAGTAAAGCTGATATATGAAGTTATTTTCATACAATGAGCCTGAAAACAAAAAAGCATTAAACCAGTCACTAAATTAGGCAGTAATTGGAATAATGGTTCTAATGCAGGCAGTTTCAATTGGAATGTGAATAATACTTCGAGTAATCGTAATCGTAATATCAGCGGTCACCTACTAAATGCACAAGGTAAATAAAATCGTTGCTTCTGCCCTGCCACTTGGCAAAATATAAAAATCATTTGAACTGTTTTGGTAAATCCTGCAAAGGAAGTTGAAGAATCAGTTTGAAGTGCATACAAAGGAAATGTCATGAAAAGAGTAGGAAACCTTTATTCAAAAATTTGTGACATGGAAAACTTGAAACTTGCACATCAGAATGCACGAAAAGGGAAAGGATGGTATCAGGAAGTCAGAATGGTTGATGAAGACCCTGAAAAATATTTGGGGCAACTTCAAGAAATGTTGTTGAATAAGACTTACAACACATCAGAATATGTGACTTTCATCAAGCACGATTCAGGAAAGGATAGAGAAATCTTCAAACTTCCATATTTTCCTGACAGGATTTGTCAATGGGCAATCCTGCAAGTGATTGAACCATATTTGGTGAAGAATTTTATCAAGAATACTTATTCAGCAATCCCTGGAAGGGGAATTCATCTTGCACTTCATGATATTGACCAGGCTGTTCAGCATGATGTTCCTGGAACACAGTATTGCTTGAAGATTGATGCAAGAAAATATTATCCTTCCATCAATCACGATATTTTGAAAAAGAAATATAGAAGACTGTTCAAAGATGATGACCTTCTTTGGTTGTTAGATGAAATCATAGATTCCACACCAGGTGACACAGGAATTCCCATTGGTAACTATTTATCACAGTACAGTGGGAATTTTTATTTGTCATCATTTGACCATTGGATGAAAGAAGTTAAGCATGTGAAATATTATTACAGATACATGGATGATATTGTTATTCTTGGGTCTGATAAGAAAGAACTTCACAAACTACTTCTTGAAATCAAGGAATATTTCAGGAAGGAATTGAAGCTAACAGTCAAAGACAACTGGCAGGTGTTTCCAACATTTGTCAGGGGAATTGATTTTGTTGGGTATAGAACATTTTTGAATTATAAACTTTTGAGAAAATCAACCTGCAAACAGATGAAACGCAAAATGAACCGACTTCATAAGAAGGTGATTGATAACAACCAACTGATGAATTATTCAGAATGGTGTGCAATCAATTCCTATAAAGGATGGTTGATTCATTGTGATTCTTTCAGGTTGTCGAAAAAGTACATTGAACCATTAGAACCTTATGCAAAAGCATATTATGAATATCAAATCAAGAAAGGTGGAAAAGCAGCATGAAAGATTTTGGAAAAACAAGAAGCACAGTGAAGCCTGATGCAGTGGTCATTGATGAACATTCTGTTTGGGTTCACACAGACATTCAGGAAGTACATGAAAGCATGGGTGAAAACCAGTCCTTTGATGGTTATGAATTCAACATGACCCAGTATGAAAAGGATGAATACATCCTGATGATGTCTGAAAAGAATGTATCACTTGAAAAGCAGGTCACAGACACACAGCTTGCACTTTGTGAAGTATATGAAATGCTTGGATAAGGAAGGGGTGAATCAATATGGCACAGATTTATGCAGACCTTATCAAAAAAGGCTTGAAGACAATTGATGATGTACCTGCAAAGTTAAAGGATGCAGTTCAGGCAATCCTTGATGCAGATGTTTAATCACATCATAAATAAAATCAGAAAGGTGGTGGCAACTATGGCAGTTGTATATGCAACTTTAATCATCAAAGGCAAGAAGACTTTTGCAGATGTTCCTGACAGAATCAAGGAACAGGTGAAGCAGGTACTTATTGACCTTGATTGTGGTGACCTTGCAGAGTAACCACAAAACACATCACAGAAGGGAATCCCTGAAATATGGGATTCCCTATTTTTATGAAAGGAAATGGTGAAGTATATGAAAGAAGTAATTCTTGGAATTGTGGGTGCAGTTGGTTCAGCAATTGCATCCTTTTTTGGTGGTTGGGATGCAGGTCTTACCACTCTTTTAATTTTTATGGCGGTTGACTATCTGTCAGGACTGATTGTTGCAGGTGTTTTTCACAAGTCCAACAAGACTGACACTGGTTCACTGGAAAGCAAGACATGTTGGAAGGGTCTTTGCAGGAAGTGCATGACATTGGTCTTTGTTCTTATTGCATACAGACTTGATTTGGTAATTGGCACAAATTACATCAGGGATGCAGTCATCATTGCATTCATTGGAAATGAACTGATTTCCCTTGTTGAAAATGCAGGTCTGATGGGTGTTCCCCTTCCTGCTGTTATCACCAAAGCAATTGACATTTTACAGAAGAAAGCAGAAAAGGATGGTGAATAATTATGGGATATTCAAATAGTCCACTTGTGTGTTACACTGGTTTAAGTCCAAACCATTCAGGACAGAGAACACACAGCATTGACAGAATCACACCACATTGTGTGGTTGGTCAGTTATCTTGTGAAACAATTTGTGCTTGCTTCCCACAGGGAAGAAATGCATCCTGCAATTATGGAATTGGTTCAGATGGAAGGATTTCACTTTGTGTTGAGGAAAAGAACAGGTCTTGGTGTTCTTCCAGTAACGCAAATGACCAAAGGGCAGTGACCATTGAATGTGCATCTGATAAGACAGAACCATATGCAATGACTGATGCTGTTTATCAGTCACTTATCAAGTTATGTGTGGACATCTGCAAGAGAAATGGAAAGACCAAACTTCTTTGGTTCGGTGACAAGGACAAGTCCTTAAATTATGAACCTGCATCTGATGAAATGGTCATCACTGTTCACAGATGGTTTGCAAACAAGTCTTGTCCTGGTGACTGGTTATATTCAAGACTTGATGACCTTGCAGCAAAAGTCACTGCACAGCTTGGTGGAAGCACTGGAACATCTGATAGCGGTGTTCTTTATCGTGTCCAGGTTGGTGCATATTCTATCAAGGCAAATGCTGATGCACAGCTTGCAAGGGTGAAAGAAGCAGGATTTGACACATACATGATTCAGGTTGATGGAATGTATAAAATTCAGGTTGGTGCATATAGCAAGAAAGAAAATGCTGATGCTATGCTTGCAAAAATCAAGGCAGCAGGCTTTGATGCATTCATTTCAACCAAAGGTGGACAGGCGGTGTCTGCATCTACACCAGTGAAGAAGACCATTCAGGTTGGAAGCACTGTCAGAGTGAATCAGGGTGCAAAGACTTATTCAGGCGGTGGACTTGCTTCATTTGTCTATAAGAGAAATCACAAGGTGTCACAGTTACAGGGTGACAGGGCGGTAATCACCTATGAAGGAACTGTTGTTGCAGCAGTGCATGTTTCAGACCTGACACTTGTGTGATGGTCTGCATTGGTTTCCATTAGAAACCTGTTAGTAACAAAGTACCTTGAAAGGTGCATAAAATAAGGGTTCGGAATTATCAAAGAGATAATAAGAAGAAAATTGATATTTCAAAAAGCCCCGAATTTTCGGGGCTTTCTTTATGTCAAAAATTAAAAAATAAGCATTTTTTTGAATAGTAGCCACATTGTAGACACACAGTAGCCACACCAAAAAAATAAAATCAATTTTCTAATATATAACAATATAAAAAAGTCATATTATTAATAAGCAAAAACAATAAAACTTTTATTTTTTCAAATGTATGTATTTGATAGTTCCCAATCTATCACTTACATACTTTTTTTCATATTCAAAATTATTATTATGTTGTGTCAATAATTGTTCAGTTAAATCATTATCTGTTTCAAATTAGAAAGATATAATAAAAAGCAGACACGACAAGACCGGAAAATCGAAGATTATTTTGAACATGTTGCAGGTAAGGAACAGGATATGGCAGTTGAAATAATCATTCAGATAGGCGACAGGGAGTTCTGGAGGCAATTTGATGATATGAAATTATCATATCAGATAATATTGGACGAGCTTAGAAAGCGATTATCACAGTTTGTAGTTGCAAATGCTGTGGTTCATCTTGATGAGGATAGTCCACATATGCACATAGTTGGAGTTACTGTGGCAAGTGGATATAAGAAAGGTCTTAGCAAGCAGGTGTCAAAACGGAAGGTATTCACTAAAGATGTGTTATCACGAGTGCTGCAGGATGAACTTCGAGAGGTGGCAAATAAAGAAGTCGAGGACTGGTTTGGGGAACAGATAAAAGAAAAGTCGAAAGGTCGAAATCACGATTTATCAGTTGCGGAGTATAAGGTGGCTCAGGAGACAAAGCATTTGACACAATTACAAGAGCAGGTGGAGGAATCGGATAGGGCAGTTAATGCAAATAAAGCCGTTGAAAAAGAATATACGGATAAAAAAGAAAAACTGGAGTCTGATATTTCATATCTGGAAAGTATGCAGCGGATTACTAAGTCACTATCAGAAATGGATAGTAGAGAATCAAAACATATATCAAAGGAACTCGATGAAAAGAGGTCAGAACTTCAATTGGTAAATCAAGAGCTGGCAAGTGCTATTGAAAAAGCAGAAGATGCGGCGAAATTACTTGATAGAATCAAGAAATTTGTATCGTCTTTCAGATTATTTGCACCCACAATAGAAGAATATGCTAATCAGGTCGAAGCAGATAAGACAATAGAGGCAAGAAATTCATTCAGTGGAATATTAAATGAGCTGGCAAGCGACTTGAGGCATTTAAAGAACTGATAAAAGAAGGCTTGTGCTGGTTTCCAAGACTCATGAGATGGAAAACTTCTAAAGGAGAAGTAGCTCCTGTATTCTTAGAGAAAAGCGATGGCTATTCATATTTGTTGTATGGATATATGAATGTGGAGACTAAGGAATATTACTCTAAAGAGAGTATTCAATGGGAGATTACAGCAGGTAATCGTACTGGTACCGTTGAACAGATGGACGCTAATGTTGAGGCAATGGCAAGAGATTTGCAGGAAATATTGAGGATAGGAGCGAAGCAGAAGAGATTGTGGGAGGGGTATGAGAAAATTAGATAGAAACTAATGGATACCCCAATTATTATGTGTTATAATTTTCTTATAAATTTGGTCTTTAATATAGTAATTTAATTAAATTAATCATATGGCAGTTTTTAACCGATAATGAGAACATGACAGATGTGAAATTGCACGATAATATTTTGATATAAAAATTTGTTACGGTATATTTTATTCAATAATTTTGAAGTAAAAAAAGGAGAATATTATGGATAAAAAATTAAAAGATGATATAGTTGAGATATTGGATATTGCGAGTAATATTGATAGTGAAAACATTGATTTTGGAAATGCTATATGTAATATGATAAAAATGGAAATCCTGAGATTTCTCTTCTATTTATCGTCATTCAAAGAATTTGATGACAAACATATCAAATTTATACAAGATTATCTTGACATTGAAATGACAGAGCAAATTAAAAATAAGATTTATTGTTTTGATAAAAAGGAAATGGAAGAGACAGTACCTAATGGTTTATTGTGTCTTATTAATATGGGTAGAGAAAATTCTACTCGGATAGATATTGGCAATAAGTATTGCCAAATATATCATAGATTAGGTGTACTTTATGCCAATGAATTTGATGGTAATGAATCTTTAAATAAGACAAATGATTTTGTTGAGAAATTAAGAAAGTATGTTGGAAATGTTATAGTATCTTTCGATGCGTTACCAGACGAGAAGAATATAGAAACTGAATCTGAAATAAGAGGATTACAGAAAAAAGCTACATGGCTAAAGTGTCCTAATTGTGGGAAATTTATAATGAATAATGGCTATTACTGTCAAGAATGTTTGGAAGATTTTGATGAAATGATATTTAATGATGATAACTATGTGGATACTTCTGGAATACCTAAATATGTTGATATTTATACATTAGATGAAAGTATGTATTCTAAATATTACTACACATCGGAAAAAGCAGGCGTTGTACTTGGTTATAGTTCTTCAACAGGCGAAGAGTATATTGAAGATACATTTGAAGTTATAGATGATGATATCATTACTCAGGATAAAATATGGGGTGATACATATGTTAAATTTGGAGATTATTTATACAAAAAAAATACATTGTATTTAGGAAATATTCCAGAAGGTCAATATTTTGAAGCATATTGTAGTTTTAATGGTAATGTAAGACCGATTTGGTTTTTAATAGACGGAAGTGTGAAAATATTTAGTGGAGAAGAAACGGATGATGTAGTTGATTTTGAAGGCAGGTATATTCGTAACGAGGAATTATTGCGAGTCGATATGGTGAATAAACAAAATGGTCAAAAGCTAACAAGGATGTATATTGTTGTTAATGGTAGATTATGTAGCGATGCATATGCAAATGAGAAGGGGATAAAAAAAATAAATGCTTTAAAGGAAAAGAATATATCATTATTAATGAATAGTTCAGGCATTGCTACGATTACATCAAAAGAATTCTTTGAGAATTATCCATGTCCTTATTGCAATGCTAGAAGATGTTTTAATAACACAGGATGGGAACATAAAGCATTTGGAAGCATTTTGGTTTATGGAAGATGCAGCAAATGTAATAATTTATTTACAGAATGCGGAAAGCCAGAAGAAATAAAAAAAATAGCATATAATGGAAGTGAAGAAAATATATGTTATCATTCGACAGCGGGGGCAGTTAGATATTTGGATTCTCCGTGTCCTTATTGTGGTTCATATCAAGTAAGGTATGCAAAATGGAGAGATAAACAACTGTCAACAGCTTTTTGGGGATTTTTTTCTACAAAATTACATTGTCACTATAAATGTGAAAAATGTGGAAAAATGTGGGAGTAATGAAATAAATTTTTAGGGAGTTAGAGAATTTAGTGATTATAGTAAAATAAATATGATTGGAAAAGTTTATTATGAACGATATATATATAAATGAAGATGACTCTAGAAATCGAGAACAAATGTCAGAGATAAAAAAATATCAAGGTACAAAAATAATAAGAGTATATAGGGATAGAATAGAAATTGGAGAACAATCCCCATATGAATGGACATTATTTAAGACACATGGATTTAGTGGACGTGAAGGTGTAATTGTAAGTGCTGCAGAAATAGAATATGGAAAAGCTTTATTAAATAGTGTACTTTTGATGCTATCTGATAGAGAGGTTGAAGTAATAAAAAAACGAAGTGGATTGGAAAATGGAAGAAAAATATCTAGAGAAGAAATAGCAAAATTGTATGGTACAAATGAAAGAAGGATTCAACAAATAGAAGCAAAATCTTTGAGAAAGCTAAGACATCCGGATAGGTCACAAATTCTTTTGGGAAAAACAGAGAGTGCATTTAGGTGTGTTAATAATAGCGAATATTTAGAAAGACTTAAGAAAAATTTATTGAATGAGGTGATTAAGCTATTAAGTAAAAATGAAAAAGAATTTGTATATTTTGATAAAATTTGTAGTAGATATAATATAAAAATAAACCAACCTTTAAAGCAAATTGATTTAGATAAATTGGGATTATCTGTAAGGGCATGTATATGTTTAAAACGAGCAGGAATAACGAAATCAGATCAGCTATTGAATCTTCCAGATAGTGATTTGAAGAAAATTAGAAATCTAGGTAAAAAAACGTATGAGGAAATAAAAGAATGCATAAAAGGAATTGATAATAATTGTGCCACAGATGTAAAATCAGAAGTATTTTGTAAAGATGACAGTAGAACGATTATTCTTATGTTAAATAATCAAAAGATAATTTATAAGTGTATGGGGGTAACAGATGAACAGATAGCAAATTCTGTACTTACTACAATATTTAATTTAAAAAAATCAAAAAAAATAATAGAAATGCAAATGTCGCCTAAAATAATAGAGTTTTTGACAATGAAGGGATATTTGTTTTGGGATGATGTATATACTGATAGATTTTCTTTATTAGAACAACTTAGAATATGTCAAATTAATGAGTGTGTAATTGAATTACAAGAATTGTGTAGATTACAAATAAAACGAAAAGAAAAGGTACTGGTTTATCCTGGACGGGAAAGTATTCGTAACTTTATTATACATAATAATTATAAAAAACCAGAGGATATAATTAATAATATTAAAAACACAGATAATGATGAGATAATTGAATTTATAGAACAATTGAAAGAGTTGATTATATTTGATAATTAGGGTGATTTTGTGATTGGGCAGACTTTTTTATTAGAGATATTTCGTACAGAGTGTGGGTAATAAAATTTTAACTCTCCGTATGAAAAGGAATGTCTAGTAATAGTCAATATTTGCATCAATCCTCATCCATAGCATCAGCCCAAGCCTGCAGCTCACAATCAAGAGCAAGTGCAGCATACATAAGTGGATTATCAATTGCAAGGTTATCAATAAGCCTTTGAGAGTTAGGTGTAGTATGGAGATTCTTTTCAGCTTCAGCACAGGATAAGAATAGAAGTGTATTATCAGCAAAAGCAATATCAATTCGGTTCTTGTATTGGTTGTAGTAAGCAAAATGTATTTTCATAGTATTAGTCCCTTTCATTGTCAAAGTGATTGAGTAGTTCTGAGAATGTGTGGGTAGTCCACCGCATACAACACATATGCAACACCGTAACCCCAAAATCCCTTATTTCAGGGTTTTTCAAGATATCAAAACGTTAACAAAGAGATAATAAGGGAAGAACTCATGATTCAACTTACCTATCGGTTCTACATACCCTTGCAATCCACCATCTCTACTAACCAATTGGGCATACAACCAAGGTTCTTCCTTGCAAGCCTTATAAGATATGCAATATCAGAAGGCGCATTTAGATGAACGGAAGCATTGCATTTTTGACAATCAAAAGAAACATGAATTTTTGGGTCAATGCTGGCCTCGACACTGCCTGTTTCATGGATATACATTGCAAAGATTACCTTAAACATAAGTAGATTCTTTCGGGTAAAAAAGTGTTTATTTGGTGTTTAAAACTTAAGAGATGCTACCCTATTGTCTCAAAAAAAGTGTTGAAAATTTATCTTGATTTATAGAATAAACTAAAAATTGGTTATTATCATATACTTCATATTTATTGACAATATTAAAACCAGTATTTTGTAAAGCTGTGTCTAGTGAAGTGGTTTGTTCGATAGGAAATTTAGGAAAGATATGATATCATTAAAATTGAAGGATTTACTAAAATATATGAATGCCAAGAATACACAATATTATTCAGTCCTTCAAAAACAGATATTTATCAAAATGGGTAAACCAGCCCTGTGAAATTCGTTGGGTTCATTTGGAACTTTCAATGTGTTAATAACTGTGATTACAATTGTACATTTGGATTTTTTAAAATTTTCTAGTGCTTTGTAGAAGTCTTTCTTGTAAGGACGTCTACAGCATAGTTTGCGACGTATTATAGTGGGCTATGGCATAATAAGAAATAGTCCAGCGGTGTTATGTCAAGAGATCAATGATATAAAAATCATGTATTTTTGTATATATCTCATGAAGACAAAAAACACCCACCTAAGCCCTGTCGACCAGATTTTTAAAAATGAGCAGGGCGTAGCTCATCAGCAAATAGATGAAATCTACTTTGTTGGACAGTATAGGCGGTTGTCTTTCAGCAGTCGAAAGACTAAACGCACAAATTTACGGGCAGTTAATGCGAGTGCACGTTTGTGTTGGCATCTGTTGACCTCTTTGTATTTGAGGTGGTAGAAGTCGCTGTATTTCTTGTCACATCTTACAAGAGAGAATGCTGCTTCACACAGATAGTACCTTAAAAATCGGTTACCAGATGGGATGAGCCGTGTAACTTCGGCTTCGAAACCACCGGACTGGTGCTGCTTCCAGGCAAGTCCTGCATATTTAGCAAGAGCAGCCTGCCTGTTAAAACGATTGATATCACCGATTTCAGCCATGATTCCGGCTGAATATACAGGTCCGATACCCGGAATGGATATCAATACGTTTGGCAAGAGTTCCATCTGGGCTTTAATGGCTTTATCGAACTCTTTGATTTGAGATTCCAATGCCTTCATGGAGGTTATGGATATAGAAATCACCTGGTTGACAGAATCATTTACCGTCTTGGGTAAACGGTAAGAACTGCGGGCAGCTTTCTGAATGGCTTTGGCTACTGCATCCGGATCAGGAAAGCGGTTCTTTCCTTTTTTCATGATGAAGTCAGTAAGCTCATGTAAGTCCATATTTGCCAGTGCTTCTGCGGATTCAAATTCATCGTATACAGCAAGGGCAGTAGTACTGAAGGTATCACTAAATACCTTCTCCTGCGTCATCGTAGAATACTTCTTGAACAGCACATTCATAAATCGCTGCTTTTCTTTTACCAGATTTTGAACATCGAAGAAACGTGCACGAGTGAGGTTCTGGAGTGCTTTGTAGTGGTAGTCTCCGAGATAAACCTCTTTGTTGATTCTACCGAAACGCAGGCAGTCAGAAATAACAAAAGAGTCCACATAATCATTCTTTGGCAGATCGTTATAAGTATCATGAAACTTTTTGACCTGCTTAGGGTTGAGGACATGAATCTTTCTGTTAAATGGTGCCAGAGTGGCATCTTCCCTTAAGAAGTACACAAGATTGTCTCCATAAACAGAGGTTGCTTTAAGACCAATCAGAACCGTGTCAAGGGAATGCGAAGTTAAAGCAGAATGAATTCTTTTTACCAACTGGGTAGAACCTTCATGCGAGTTTGCAACAGAAAAGTTACTGTGCTTATCACCATTTGGAAGCATTAAGTAAACGACATTGGATTTGCTGCTTACATCAATACCGACGTAAAGTGTGTTCATTGTAATCCCCTTCTTTCGTTGTGAATTAAAGTGTTCAATCGGCTTGGTAAAACCCATGATCATGGAGCATCGACACCCTCGCATATAAGAATCCAGCTTAAGATGGACAGATGCGAAACCATACTGCTAGATGGTAGTCCATGTACTTAAGCAAACAGCCAGCCGGTTTGAAGCTAACTTCCATGTCAGGGGAACAGACTATTTATGAAGCAACCATTACTGGTTCAACAGGAGAAAAAAGAACTATTACCTGATTGACACTAGGACAATTATATCATGGGCTTTACTAAGCCTATTGAACAATATTTATTTTGTAACTTATTAACCAAGATACATGTATTTATGTAT
>ENA-OURQ01000259-OURQ01000259.1-human-gut-metagenome-genome-assembly--contig:-NODE-259-length-56649-cov-4.400626_pt1 | contig 56649 bp, 39 predicted proteins | sample MGYA00242105_ERZ508999 | MGnify/ENA primary metagenome ERZ508999 (study PRJEB26280, sample SAMEA2338771) | human gut metagenome | biome: human gut; feature: human-associated habitat; material: faeces...
CCTCCAGCATGTGCTGGCTGATCTCCTCGCAGATTGCTCCCACTTCTCCGTCAACAGCTTCTCCGTGTTCATAACGGGTGTAGATCATTTTTCCGATGTCCATCATCAGTTTTTCTGTCATACGCTCCTGTGCAGAAAGTTTATTGCGGATCTTCTGGATCTCATAGAGATTCTCCGCCTTGGAACTGAGGCCCTTCGCTTTCCGTGTCAGTGCATTTCCAAGATCATCCCAAAAACTGCTCTTCGCCATATCTGTCACGCTCCTTTTTATTTGCTTCCTGTGTTATCTTTATCCCTCCAGCAGCGTAGTTTCCTGACCACGCATCAGGATCTTCGGTCCGCCATTTCCCTGGATGTATCCTTCTGTGATCACTACCTCACCGATATTATCATCCTTCGGGATCTCGTACATAATGTCCAGCATATACTCTTCCAGAATCGCACGAAGTGCTCTGGCGCCTGTGTGACGCTCCAGTGCCTTACGTGCAATAGCATGAAGTGCTCCGTCCTCAAACTCAAGCTTTACTTCATCCAGCGCCAGAAGTTTCTGGTACTGTTTCAGGATGGCATTCTTCGGCTCCTTGAGGATCTTCACAAGCATGTCTTCTGTCAGTCCATTCAGTGTAAAGATGATCGGAAGACGTCCGATAAATTCCGGAATCATGCCAAATGCACGGATATCATCTACTGTTACCTTCTCCAGAATATGTGGATCATTGTCATATTTGTCCTTCAGGTCTGCGTAAAAGCCGATAGATGCCTGCTTATTCAGTCTCTCCTTGATAATATTCTCCAGATCCGGAAATGCCCCTCCACAGATAAACAGAATATTTCTGGTATTTACCGTTACCATAGGAACCATGGCATTTTTGCTGTTGGCTCCGACCGGCACCTCTACCTCGCTTCCCTCCAGAAGCTTCAAAAGTCCCTGCTGAACCGCTTCACCGCTTACATCACGCTGATTGGTGTTCTTTTTCTTGGCCAGCTTGTCAATCTCATCAATAAAGACAATCCCATGCTCTGCTTTCTCCACATCATTATCTGCTGCAGCAAGAAGCTTGGAGATCACACTCTCAATATCGTCACCAATATAGCCTGCCTCTGTAAGAGAAGTAGCATCTGCAATAGCCAGCGGCACGTCCAGAAGTCTGGCAAGAGTTTTTACCAGGTAGGTCTTTCCGCATCCGGTAGGTCCGATCATCAGCATATTGGACTTCTCTATCTCAATCTCATCCATAGTGTCTGTAGCCACACGCTTATAATGATTATAGACAGCAACAGACATTACTTTCTTGGCTCTCTCCTGACCAATTACATATTCGTCAAGGCTTGCCTTGATCTTATGTGGTGCCGGGATCTTCTTAAGATCAATCTCTGGCCTGGCATCTTCTTTTTTCTTCTTTACTTTCTTCGGACGAGGAATTGCATCCTGAATACTGCCAAGATTGATCATACTCACATTAGGCATATTAAGAAGATCGTTCAGATTCAGTCCGTTATTCATCTGCTGGGTCATGGTGTCAAAGCTTTTCTGCATACAATCATTACAGATATGTATATTGTTAGGAAGCTCGATCATTTTGCCTGCCTGGCTCTCCGGACGATGACAGAGAAAACAGAATTTCTCATAATCGCTGTCATCTTCGTGATCATCGTTCTTCTCTGTTATATCGCCATCGATGATTTCGTCTTTTTCATCGTCAAAATGTTCAGTCATATAATTATTTCCTTTCCTGCTGCTGTTATCAGGCTGACCAGCAGTCTTTCCTATCTTATGTAAAAATCATTTTTGTTTTCTTATTGTACCATACTTTTCTCTGATTTAGAAATTAACTTTTTATAAAATGTGAAAAGGGGAGCCTTATCAGCTCCCCTTGCATATTACTGATTACCATCCGGTCTTGCACTCAATGTAACAGTTACTGTCGATTCCTCATACTCTCCGTTATTTAACCGTGCCACCTCAATTTCGATTTCTTCACCAGCTGAATAATACTGAAGCTTATCGTTGATATCAGCCTTACTTGAAACCTTCTGGCCATCCAGCTTGGTAATAATATCACTTTTCTGGATTCCGGCATTATCTGCTGCCTCTCCCGGATACACATCCATAACAAATGCACCAGATGGCATATTATACATCTGGATCGCTTCTCTGGAAAGATCGGCGAATTTAACTCCCAGATAGCCAATCTGTGACTCATCTGAAACTTTATCCCTTGTCTTACGATTCATAAGTTCTTCCAGAATGGGCTGTGCCTTGGAAATCGGAATGGCATATCCGGTTCCCTCTATACTGCTTGATGCAATTTTGGCACAGTTAATTCCAATCAATTCTCCCTGCATATTTAAAAGGGCACCACCACTGTTGCCAGGATTAATTGCTGCATCTGTCTGGATCAGCTCCTCATAAGTATTGGAATCGGACTGAACAGTGCGATCCAGGGCACTTACCCAGCCAGATGTTACAGTCTGACCATAACCAAGTGCATTACCAATGGCAACCACCTGCTCACCAACAGCAAGATCATCCGAATTGCCAAGCTGGGCAATTTTAATCTGGCTCATGGTTTCTTCCGGAATGTCACTTTTTTCAACTGCAATCACCGCAAGGTCTGTATCCTCGTCAGTTCCTTTTATCTTTGCGGAAACTGCACCATCAATATTCAAGTCTCCATTTCCATTTATATAATTCTCAGTTTCCTGTTCTGCACTTACCACATCACTTCCGATAAAGCAGACACTCAGTGTAGTAGCGCCCTCCACTACATGATTGTTGGTAGCAATGAGAAGTTCATCATCATTCTCTCCGACAATAATACCAGAACCGCTTCCTGTACTGGGATATTCCATTCCATAGCCGAAAAAGCTGCGAATTTCCTGCATGCTTACTGAAGTGATTGCCACGACTGAGGGCATTGCAGCCTGGGCAACCCCTGCAACGGGACCTTTTTCATTTGCTACGATTTCTGCATTGATGCCTTCGCCTGCATCTGTGCTTTCTTCTGCCGTGGTACTGGCAGATGCTGAAGAAGTAAGTGTCTCTGCAGACCCTACTGCATTCTGAGTTTCTTTCTTAAAATATTTATCCGACACCATATTCACTGCCTGAAATACCAGACCTGCCACCAGACCAAAAATCACAGCCAGCGTAATAGTATTTCCTGCTTTCCTTCCAAAACCGGAAGATGCTGCCTTATCATTATGAAGTCTGTGATGTCTTCCTTTCTTTTTTTCCTCAGGCTTCTTCTCCTGTTCATCAACCTGATAATGCGCATATCTGGGTTCCGAAGATTGGGACTCAAAACCGCTGTCTTTGGATGAATTTCCGGAAGTATCTGAATTATTGCTGGAAGCGTAATAATTTCCATTGTCTGTGCTTCCTGCACCATCTGAATTTCTGCTGCTGGTATATTTGTAATGATAAGTTACATTTTCATTCAATTCATCTTCGGGGGCCGCTGTCTGATCCGATGCAGCCGATCCGGATTCATCTGTATTCTCTGGCTGTTGGGAGCTGCCATCCGTTTTCTCTGGCTCCTGTCCCCAATTCCATTCATCACTCATTTTCTGCTCCCTTCTATGTTCATAAACAGTGCTGCTGTTCACGTTGGAATCTGCAGCATTCTGTAACATTTTCTTTTATTTATGATACAAGTTTAGCAAGCAATTGTGTTGAAAATGTGATAGATTCATTAAGAAAAGGTGACACGAAAAAAAGTGTCACCTTTCATAGCCACAGTCCCTGTTCACGAAGTGCATAACTGTAAAAACACTGAACAGTTACTCGTTTTTCCAATATTCACGGTTCATAGTACAAAACAGAATCACCTTTTTCGGCAGCTTTTTATATCTTTTTCCAAGAAAATATCCCATATATTTGAAGCCACTTTGCCCTGCCAGCTTGGGAACCAGCCAGATATGCCCTGTTTTTATAAGATAAGCCAGGCTCTTTTTCACAAGGCGAAGTCCCTCTCCCTCTGATGGTACTCCCTCAAAAATCTCCGGATGATCTGCCTGGGAAACACCCAGATCAAAATTCCGGTGAAACTGCTGTCTGCATGAATAATTGTGTGAATGGATCACACAGGCATCTGCAGCATAGGCAATTCCATATCCCCGCTTTGCCATAGTTCCTGCATAGATCATGTCTTCATTAAAAATAGCTTTTTTTACAAAACCGCCAATTTCCTCATAAATACTTTTCTTATAAGCTGCACACACATTGGAGCAAAAATAAGTTTTTATTCCATATATGCCAGTATCTTTTTCCCATTTTATAGAAGAAGTTTCCGGATAATTAAATCTTCTGGTGTATTTTTCCAGGTAAGCACAGTCCTCCCGAGCCAGCTGTCTTGCGTAGGCAGCTCCAACTTTGGAATTTTCCTGCAGTGGACGGATCAGATTTCCAATCAGATTTCTGTCTGCCGGAACTGCATCCTGAGTCATAAATACCATAATATCTGAATCAGACAGTCTTGCTCCCCGGCATCTGGTTCCACCGTGGTCAAAATCCGCCTTTTTTAAATGTACCACGTTCACTTTTGGAAATTTTTTCTCCCAGGCCGTGTTCCAGAATTTCTCTTCTGTATTCATAACAAGAATTTTTTCCACTGGATAATTCTGTGTGGAAAGAGAATCCAACAACTTCTCAAATTCTTTTCCCGGACGGTATGCAGGAATAATTACGTCAACTGTTTCCATAGTATCTCTCCTCTTTCAGGCTCTGCACAAATAAATATACTTTCGCAATATGGTAACACTGCTGGCAGAGCGCACATCCTTTTCGCGAAAAAGGGACCACTTCCTTTCGGATGGTCCCTTTAAATTTTCAATCATGGAATATTTATCTACTGATCAATATCCGCTTCCATCTTCGAAACCGCCATCGCCGGAGCTGTCTCCACTATAATCTCCGCCGCTGTAGTCTCCTCCATTATCGTAACTGCTGCCAGAATCACTTCCACTGTCATAACTGCCATCGCTATAATCGCCGCTATCGTCTCCACTATAATCGTTTCCGCTGTCATAGCTATTGTCGTAGCTGTTATCATAGCTGTTGTCGTAGCTGTTGTCGTAATCGCTTCCACCATAATCATTGTAATCATAGTTTCCGCTTCCGTCACCCTGCCATACAATATCAGAAGAATTTCCTGCTTCATTACTTGCAATCGGAGACTGGTCAACCAAGGTATCTGCACCGCCTACAAGCTCAATGATCCGGGCATTCGCCTCCACAATGTTCTGTGACGGCTGGTAATTCTCGTCAGCACCATACAGAAACTTATGAAGTTCCTTTACATTATCCTCCAGCGTGTCTGCAACAACCATGCTGGCCTTCTTCACATCCGCAAATTTGTACTTGGCTGGGAAACCGGTAGTATCTGCAATGTTATACCCCATCAGCGTCGGAATCAGGTTCAGAATCTCAGTCTTCGTGATGGATGTGGAAATCATAGGAAATACCTCGTCCATAATATTGAAAATGGTGGTAATTCCTGCTGCCTTTGCTTTGTCAACCATCATTCCGATCACACGGCGCTGACGCTCAGTACGTCCCATATCCATGCTTGCAGTGTAACGGATACGACAGTAAGAAACTGACTGTACACCATTCAGATGGTATGTTCCAAGGATTTCCTCCTCGTTCTCCGGCTTGGGATCCGGCAGTTCTACTGGCGTGTAGCTTTTGCCGGTCTCCTGGGAAGTTTCTATACAATAGTCATTCATAAACACCATTTCCGCATAGGAAAGAGGAATATCAAGACCGCCAAGTGCATCTATTGCAGCTACCATTGCATTAAAATTAACAGTTACGTAATCCGTAATTTTCAGGTCAAGCATGGTATTCAGCATGGAAATGGCCTGTTCCGGACCACCATATGCGTAAGCAGCATTTGCCTTGGTATAAGTATCATTTCCAATATCCAGAAGAGTATCACGATATACGGAAGCAAGCTTCACCTCTTTGGTATCATTATTAATACTTGCAATGATAATGGTATCACTGTTCTGTGCATCAAGCGCAGCATTCTTGGAACGCTGGTCGATTCCGAAAAGTGCATAAGTTGTATAGCCAGACATCTGTGGTGCTGTCACATTCGTAACAATCTTGCTCTCATCCAGCTGAGGTGTCTCAATCTTGTTCAATCTGGAATCAATCTGTCCATATACATACAATCCGCCAATAAACAGCAAAAGACAGATAATTTCCACAATAAACAAAGCAGTCCTCTTTTTTCTACCAGGTCTTGCCATTTTTCTTTCCTTTCTCAATACGCATTCTTATTAATGAATCCTTTAAAGATCGTCATAAACATTATCTTGATATCAAGCCCTACAGTCCAGTTCTCGATATAGTAAAGATCACACTCAATCCTCTTGCGGATGGAAGTGTCACCTCTGTATCCGTTTACCTGTGCCCATCCGGTCAGCCCGGGTCTTACCTGGTGCTTCACCATATATCTCGGAATCTCTTCACGGAACTTTTCCACAAAAAATGGTCTCTCAGGTCTTGGCCCTACCAGACTCATATCTCCCTTAAAAATATTAAAAAGCTGGGGAAGTTCATCAAGGCTGGTTCTTCGCATAAATCTGCCGATTGCTGTAACCCTGGGATCATTTTTTACTGTCCATGCTTTCTTCTCCTCTGCCTCCGGCTGAATCTCCATAGAACGGAATTTATACATCCAGAAAGTCTGATTATGGAGGCCCACACGTTCCTGCCGATAGATCAGCGGACCAGGAGAAGTGAGCTTTATCAGCGCACACAATACCAGCATGATCGGCGACGCCACAATGATTCCAATAATGGAGCCACAAATATCCATTATTCTTTTTATCATGGCATTAAAAGTATTACTAAGGGGAACATACCGGATATTGATCACCGGAAGTCCCAGAATATCCTCTGTATATGGTTTCGTAGGAATAATCTTATTATAATCCGGAATAAATTTTGTATGCACTCCTGATTTCTCACAAAGTGCTACAATCTCCTCCAGTCGGTAATATTCACTTAATCCCAGTGTAATCGCAATCTCGTCAAGCCTGCTCTCCGGCAGGATCACGTTCAGATTGGCAATTCTTCCGATCACCTTGACGCCTTTATACATGGTACCTGCAGTAATATTGTCATCCAGAATGCCTCTTACCACATATCCCCACTGAGGGTTCTGCTGAATGCGGTCAATATACTCTTCTGCTGCCCGGCTGTACCCAACCAGTACTACCTGTTTCTGGTTCAGTCCTTTCTTTCGCATTTTGCGCAGGCTGTAGAAAATGAACATTCTTGCTCCCCAGCTTGCCACAATGCAGATTCCATAAAACATATACAGTACAGAACGGGAAATATCGCCTTCTTCAATGGTATACAAAATAAATGTAGTGATCAGAATACCAAGAGAATTGGCTTTTACAATATTAGACAGCACAAGACGTCTTCCCTGCATCCGCATTGGTTCATACAGTGAAAACGCATGATACAGCAGAATATATGCCGGCAGGATAAATACCAGTGCAGACATATACTGCTGGAAGCTTCTGGCCCGGACTGCATTTGCTGCAAAAGGTCCGATAAATCTCAGCGCCCAGGCAAACATATAAGATAACGTAATTACACAGGCATCTATAACGACATGGAGCCGACTGAAGTTCTTCTGATTATCTTTAATCAATCTCTGCCACCTCTGCCCTTCTTCGCATGTTGCTGGGTCTGTCACTCACAGCAACCTTCACAAACCTGTTCCTGCTGCGCGTTTCATCCACATCTCACGCTTTAAGCACTATCTGGTCTGTGACTTTCTCTATCTTATAATAGATAAAACAGAATTGCAATAAATTCTTCATACATTAACACGAAAAATAGTTACGAAATAATAACGAATCACTTCTGCACAAACTTTTTATACCATAAATCTGTAAATTATATTCCACCACAGTTCCAGCTGGATTCTGGCGTATCTTCCAAGATTTCTCATGTGGAACTTCACTTTTTTATTTCTATGACTGATCTGGAACCCATTTTTGATTCCTGCCACATACTCCCTGCCCATTCCCTTCTGGGAAAAAAACAGGATCTTCATGCCAAAGCCCGGCACCAGAAAAGGTAGATTCAAAATAATCTGAAGAACCGGCATATTTTTGTAGATCAGATAAATATTATTTCTTGAAGAATATCTGGTCTTAAACTGATTGTATCTGGATCCGCTTGTTCCGCTGCCTACATGATAGACCAGTGCAGCTGGCACATACCAGTTCTCATATCCAAAGATCCTGGCACGATAGCCCACATCAATATCTTCCAGATATGCAAAATGCTCTTCATCAAAATATCCGATTTTCTCAAAAACCTTCTTACGGTAAATAGCTGCGCCAGCGCATGAAGCAAATATCCGCCCTTCCTTCTCAAAGGAATGAATATCCTTTCCTTTGCCCCGGGCATATGCCCAGCCAAGAGCAGAATAATAATTTCCTGCATCATCCAGTTTATTCCGGTCATGATAACAGATCATCCTTGCACTGCAGGAGAAGGCCTTCTTATGACGCTTTATAGCTGCCAGCATTTCCCCCACAAAATTCTTATCTACTTCTGTATCGTTATTCAAAAGGAGCACATAAGGTGTCCGTGATGCATAAATCCCCTCATTTACAGCTCTTGAAAAGCCGAAATTATCTGGCAGCTCCACAATGTGTACCCAGGGAAAGTTCCCCATTACAAAGGCAACGCTTCCATCTGAGGATCCATTGTCCACCAGAATGGTCTCAAAATTCTGAAACGCCTGCTGCTCCAGGCTTGAAAGCACACCCTCCAGATATGCCATCCCATTATAATTGGGAATAATGACTGATACTTCCTGCATAATGTCTTCTTAGTCTTCCTCCTTTTTGCCGGTCATGCCCGGAAGTGGTCTTAAAGAATAATTCCACTTGGTCAGGGAAAGATTCTTATTATAATTGGGATCACCGTTCTTCAGAATATCGATCCAGTTACATCTCATATATTCGATTTCCCGCTGGAAACGTCTGACTTTCACCTCATTGTTCTCTGCTCCGCGGGTCTTGGATTCCATATGGTAAAGCCTTGCATAAGGATCATAAACCACCAGATAACCTGCTTTCGTAGTCTTCAGGCACAGATCCACATCGTTAAAGGCGACTGCAAGTTCTTCTGTGAAGCCGCCCACTTTGTCAAAAGCACTGCGCTTCATCATCATACAGGCTGCAGTTACAGCGCTCATATCCTGTAAAATAGACGCCTTGTGGAGATATCCGGTACGATCCGCAGGCATATCCACAAACATATGACCTGCAATTCCACCAATTCCGATCACACAGCCTGCGTGCTGGATGGTATTGTCCGGATAGATCAGTTTCACGCCTACTGCTCCCACTTCTCTTCGCTGACACACCCCCAGCATTTCTCCCATCCAGTCCTCTGTAATGACCGTTACATCATTATTCAGAAAAAGGAGATATTCACCTCTGGCATTTTTAACCCCAAAGTTGTTGATCGCGGAATAGTTGAATTCCTTTTTCCAGCAGATCAGATGGATCCTGGGATCCTCTGAAATCTTCCTGTAATAATCAAAAATCTCATCTGTAGTGCTGTTATTCTCCACGATAATGATCTCATAGTTGTCGTAGAGTGTGTTCTTCTTAATAGATTCCAGGCATTTCTCCAGAGTTTCCTTCTCGTCTTTATTGGGAATGATAATGGAAACAAGCGGATGTCCCTGTACCGGGTATTTCACTCTGTAAAATCCAAGATCCGGAGTATGGCTTACAGTGCCTTTTACTCCAGTCCTCTCAAGATGTGCCTCGATAGCACGTTTGCCTGCTTCAAAAGCGTACATCTTACTTGCAGGATTATCAGCAGTAGATGCCTTGTGGGTACGCCAATGGTACAAAATCTCCGGTACATGCACCACTTCCCTGGCTTTTTCCACACAACGGAAAATAAAATCATAGTCCTGTGCTCCGTCAAATTCCCTGCGGAATCCGCCCACTTCTTCTACAAGCTGCCGCCGCACAACAAAAAAGTGACAGATATAGTTATTGGAACGAAGCAGATCAATATTAAAATCTGGCTTCAGGTGCGGCTGAAAATGCTCATCCAGTTCAGCAGTCACCTTATCCTCATCTGTGTATACTGCATCCCCGTGCTCATGCTGGTTCAGTGCATTCACAACCTCGTAAAGAGCATTTGGCGCAAGAAGATCATCATGATCCAGAAGCCCCACCAATTCTCCCTTTGCCATGGCAAATGCAGCATTGGTGTTCTCTGCAATCCCTTTATTCTCAGTGAGTTCCTGCCAGCGTACTCTCCTGTCCCTGCTGCTGTATTCTTCCAGCACTTTTCTCATGGACTGATCTTCCGGACTTCCATTGGCAATGCAAAGCTCCCATTCCTCATAGGTCTGTGCTTCCAGTGAATCGATCATCTGCCGCAAAAATAATTCCGGAGTACGATAAGCCGGAACTACCACGCTGATAAGAGGTGCGTAAGCAAATTTTTTCTTTCTTTGTTTGTCAAGGACCGTCTGGTCCGGCACATATGCCGCGTACCAGGGACCATAAGGGATCTCCTCCGGCTCAAAGCGCTCGTGCAGCCGTATCCAGAACTCCCTTGGACCATAATGCTTCAGATACAAAAGTCCCTTCTGGATCATGTAAGGAGATAATTTTTTGAAGAAACGAGACCACTGGATCCGTCCCTCTGATCCGTTTTTATCGCTCATATTAAAATCCTTTGCTTTTATAATGACCCTATTTTAACATTGAAGAAACAATTTTGCAAGGAAGCTGTAAAAGAAAGGTTGAATTGAACCACATTTTAGGATATGATTATATTTGTATTATATTTTTCTATTTTACAGGAAAAATATACTATATGTTATACTTGCAGCAGAATTGTATCTGCACTGTCAGAAAGAGTGTTACCATGTTGTTCACAGACAGCACTGCAGATACCCTTATTTTAATACAGGAGTTCATTATACTATGAAAAAGCGAAAGATAACCTCAGTTTTTCTGGCTCTTGGTCTTTTTGCATCTCTTCTTTTCCAGGTTCCCATATCTGCTGAAGAGGCAGACCAGAGTGCAGCAGTTGAAGCATCAGGTACCATATCTACCAATTCCATTTCCGGATGGCCCCAGGCTTCCGACATTTCTTCTGAAGCGGCTGTAGTCATGGAGAATACCACCAATACCATTCTCTATTCCAAGAATGCAGACGAAGTACTTTTCCCCGGAAGTACAGTCAAGATCATGACCTGTTTTCTGGCTCTTGAGAATACACAGCTCACAGATGAGGTTACCATGACCGCCACCGGAGTTTCCGGTGTCACAGACGGTGGTGCCAGTATTTCCTCACAGGTTGACGAGGTCTTCACTGTAGAGCAGTGCCTGTATGCCATTATGGTTGCCTCTGCCAATGATATTGCACTGCAGATTGCAGAGCATGTAGGCGGTTCTGTGGACGGCTTTGTCCAGCAGATGAATACCAGGGCACAGGAGCTTGGATGTACCAATACCGTATTCACGAATCCCACCGGACTTCCGGATGACAACCAGCACACTACAGCCCACGACATGGCGCTGATCATGCAGGCCGCCATCCAGAATGAGTCTTTCAGAACCATCGCAGCAGCCACCAGCTACACGATCCCTGCCACCAATAAAGCGGCAGCCCGTAACCTGACCAGCAAATTCACCATGACAGATACTGGCAGCACCGGATTTTACGAAGGATGTATCGGCGGTAAGGAAGGTTATACGGAGGCCTCCGGAAGTACACTGGTATGTGCAGCCCAGCGAAATGGCATGACTCTGATCAGCGTAGTCCTGAAAGGTGCTTCCGGTCAGACAGCTCCTGATGCAGCCTCTATTCTCAATTATGGATTCGATCAGTTTGTAACTTTATCCCTTGGAGACAGCGATTTCAGCATTATCTCCGGCGGTGATGTAGTAGTTCCAGCCGGCACCGGTGCCGATAGCCTTACCACAGAAGATTCCCAGAACGGCGACCAGATTGACCGCACCTACCTTTTTAACGGCACTTCTGTGGGATCTGCAGTCCTTGAAGTTGTTCAGTCTGATGATACTGCCTCCGTCCAGGAAGGTCAGCAGCACATGCAGGCGGCCAAGGACTACTCCGATAATCACACTGAAATTCCGTATTTTGTAATTGCCGGTGTATTCTTACTTCTTCTGATTCTTTTGATCTGGAGGATCGTGAAAATTGTAAAATCCTAATAAAAAACCCAGTCGGGACAGGGTATCTTCCTCTCCCGACTGGGTTTTTATGTTAGTTCTGCATCAAACTATTTCATCCTTCTTCTCATACGCCATCCTGAATGCACAATCTCCTCTCACAATACTCAGATTCGGATTGTAATACGGATCACCCTTTTTCAGAAAATCTCTGTAACGTTCCCGGAAATGATCCACCTCTTTCTGAAGACGCGCCTTCTTCTCCGGCGTATTCTCCAGTCCGCGTGACTTAGATTCATAATGGTACAGGCAGGCCTCCGGAGTAAATACAACCAATTTACCAAGTGCCCTTGCCCTAAGACAGAAGTCAATATCATTCAGTCCCACTGCAAAGCTTTCATCCAGCCCATGAAGTTCCTCAAAAACGCTTCGCTTCACCATCAGACAGGCGCCTGTTACTGCGCTCTCATCCTGTGTAGTTGCCAGTCTCCACAAATATCCTGTGGCATATCTGTCATATCCGGTAAGAATATGTCCTGCAAAACCTGCGATTCCTACCACGACACCAGCATGCTGAACCGTATTATCCGGGTAAAGGAGCTTGGCTCCTACAATGCCCACATCCTCTCTCTGGCAATAGCCCATCATGTTCTCCAGCCACTCTGGAGTAATAACCTCTGTATCATTATTCAACAGAAGTAAATAATCTCCATCCGCATATTTTGCACCAAAATTGTTGATTGCTGAATAGTTGAAGGGACCATCCCATGTAACCACTTTTGCCTGAGGATACCGCTTCTCAAGTTCCTCATAATAGTGGAAGGTCTCTTCCTTCTCACTGTTATTCTCAATTACTATAATCTGGATATTTTTCCAGGTGCTCCTCTCCAGAATGGAAGTCACACATTTATTCAGATCCTCTGTATGATCCTTATTCGGAATCAGAATTGATACCTTCGGGTCACCCTCTATAACAAAATGGGTTCTGAAAACGACCGGGCATCCAGTGTATTCCACCTCTGCCTTAATTCCCATGCGCTCATAATGCCCTGCAAGAGCCTTTTCTCCTGCGATCACTGCATATGGCTTGTCATCCGGATTGCCCGCTGTGGAACCCTCATGGCTTCTCCAGTGATACAGAATTTTGGGAATATGGCGGATCTTCTCACTGTCTGTATGCTCCGTGCAGCGAAGCAGAAAATCAAAGTCCTGGGAACCGTCATATTCTGGCCGCAAAAGTCCTGTTCGGTCGAGAAGTGTTCTCTTTACAACCACCAGATGGCAGATATAATTTACGCAGCACAGATAATCAGGGTTAAAATCCGGCTTAAAATGAGGGAAAAGCCGATTTCCTCTTATATCAATAATATCCTCATCAGAATAAATAAGATCCGCCTCCGGATGCTGTGAGATTTCCTTTGCCATCTGATAAAAAGCTTCCTCTGCCAGGGTATCATCATGATCTGCAAATGCAATATAATTTCCAGTGGCAATTCCAATAGCAGCATTTGTATTGTCTGAAATCTGCAGCTGTTTCTCATTGAAAACAACTTTGATCCTTGGATCCTTTTTCTGATACTCTTCCAGAATACTGCGGATCGGAGAATCTGCTCCACTTCCATCTGAAAGGCAAAGTTCCCAGTTGCTATATGTCTGCGCCAGCACAGAATCCACAAGAGCCTTCAAAAGGTACTTATCCGTCTTATAGAGAGGAACCACAAGGCTAAACTTAATGTTCTCCCGAAAAACAGTCTTTCTCTGCTGATTCAGTTCTTTCTTAGTAACCCTGTTCTCCTTCAGCCAGGTCTGGTAAAGACCGTCTCCCTTGCTCAATGCTTCCAGCTTGATCAGCGACTTCCGGATCACAGTATGAATACCATTGGAACGATAATTCTCCATTGCCTTTTTCGAATAAAGGCTGGCTTTTGCCTTAAAGCGTTCGCCCTTTGAAATACCAATCTGGTAGACTGCCTTTTTTCCGTTCTCATCCTTTGCAACAAGATAAGCCTTCTTTCCAGATACATTTTCTGCCTGGATATGGAATCCGCAATCCTTATTCACTTCGCATTCCCGAAACATTTCTGCCACGTCCATTCGGGTATTCCGCTTCAGGGTTATTTTCACAGGCTTTTTATTTTCATCATATACCTGCAGGGAAACCGGTGTAGTTCCTACCGCCCAGCCGGCAAGGATAACCTTCTTCTGCTCTCTGACTATAGATTCCCCATCAACAAAAAGCTGAGGTTTTCCCTGTTTTCTCATAAGATCCGAGGTTTTCATCTTATACCAGAAGAAACGCTCCTTTCCGTTAACAGCGTACACCTGAAGTTTTTTGTAATTCTGCAGATTTTCAGGCAGGGTAACTAATACCTCCACCCATTTGCCTCCTGGATTTTTCGTCTCCACAGCCCTCATAAATCCGGTCATCACAGTAATCAGGTTTGCCTCAGAAGGAAGGCGGATACCATCCAGATAACACTCTATATCTGCTTCCTTTGAAACCCTTCCTGTGATCATATATTTGCAATTATCATTCAAAAGAAACCGTTCTTTTTCAACCAGCATTACCTTTTGATTCATTCTACTTTCCTTTCTTTGCAGAAGATTCCCGACCATTTTTCAAACGGCCCACTGCTTCTCTCGCCCGCTCTCCAAGCACTCCTTTAAGACTGTGGCTTCTCACCTCAAGGGAACAGATCTCATTCAGCATATCTTCCTTTGCCTCATCAATCTCCAGATTCAGTGTAAGATTCTTAGCACCTTCCGGAACCTCTATATCTACAATACAGGGATCAAACCGCGAAAGGAAAGCCCAGCTGCCGCAGATTGTTCCTTCGGGTGTCAGAACCCCGTCCAGGGAAGCTGGCATCCTGTCAAAACGGATTGCTGCAAGATGTACCGTACACGGATGATCACCTGGATCAATTCTAATAAACCTGCAGCTTTTCGGCAGATTCAAGGTGCATTTTACCTTTCCGGCCATAATAGGTCTTTTTACAGAACTTGCTTCGGAATACATACCTCTTTGTTCTGCGAAATATACCTGCAGCGGTCCCAGATTACTCAGGGACAAATATTCCACCCCTGGAGTCATTGTGGCATACATCTCCCTCATAGGAACATGCATGCCTGTAATATATACCTGAAAACCGCTTTCCATTCTGGAAAAACTGGTTCTCATCACTTCTGAAATACCAAATTTCTCATAAAATCCGGCTGCATTCAGCACTTCACGCACTTTATGCGTCTGTATATAGTAATGGATGATCCGATACAGTACAAATTCACAGGGAACAGGAAACTCAAATGTCCATTCATAGTCCAGAAGCGTATATGGACTGGTCATTACAACATTGTCACAGATCATATCAATATTTGTAACATCTGTACATGTCAGTCCGCCAGGCATAGGCACATCACCGAAAACATTTTTGAATTCCTCAGTTATTGTGAACGGCTTTTTGCTGTGAAGCTTCTGTACATTTTCCAGATATTCTGTGAAAATTTTCTCAGCTTTTTCCTTTTCTCCCTTTCCCAGCAGATCATCCAGATATTCTGCAAGATTCTCCTGTTCCAGATACTCAAAATAAGCACAGTCTTCGCCTATCTCGCACTTGTTGCTCAGAAACGGAACTTCCCCATACATCTGATCAAGCTTCTGATTCCATTTTTTCATACGAAGAACATGTTCTTTTCCTTCCGGATACAGCCATTTTTTCTCCAGCCATCTTTTCCCATCTTCTTCCACAATGTCAGTGCGAATTGCGAAGGAACGGCTTCTTTCATTGGAATATTTACTGAAAATAATCTCTTTCATTTGTTTTCCTTCCTTTCCACAATCACCAGGAATGAATTGGAAAATTCCTGAAAAAGTCCTGCATCAGTGAGGGAATCGTATACTTTCCCCTCATTGAACAATTGTATTCTGTTACGGTCAAAATTACAGAAATTATCCCGAAGCTCGCCTTTCTTCGGCAGACGCTTGTCTGAATAAATAGTCATCGGGAATTTATAATCCGGATATGGATAATAGAAAGTGGTCTTAAATTCACCAGCCTGGTCAATAATATCAGACAGTTCCTTTCTGGAAAAAGTCCGCACACTTCTGGTATCCGGATAGTTCTCCAGTCCTTCAAAATATTTTCCCACATGATCTTCGGTGCAGCCGGCCCAATATTTCAGGCCAAGTCGGTTCTCAATCGCGATCACGATTCTGCCTCCCAGTGCCAGATGGCGGGCAATGCGTCTGAGCATTTCCACATAAGGCTGTGCTGTCCCGATATAGCCCTGGGAATATTCAAACACACCGATCAGGGTAATGTAATCATATTTCTCAGTAAGGCTACTCTCCACATCCTGAAAATTTCCTACCATAATTTTCACATTATCATATTCGCGATTTCGATATGCATTGATGGTGCTGCGCATTTTCGACAGATCGATACAGGTGACACTTTTGGCTTTTCGCGCGAGAACTCCTGTGATCGGTCCACAGCCGGACCCGATTTCCAAAACTTTCTGTTCTTTTGTGATAGGAAGCCACTCCAGAATGTTCTGGCGAATATGTGAAAAATGATAAAGGACCGGCCAGCTGTTTCGTTCATAGATCAACTGGTTTAGTTCCTTCTCCTGATAATTTTTCGCAATTTCCAGAAGTTCTTCTTCCACAGGACCATCGCTGTACAGATCCTCGCCTGGGTAATATTCATAATCTAATGTTACGTTTCCGATTTTTTCCTGCATATTTTATTATTCCTCTATCCACACTTTGGAATTCATATCGTAGAATCCAACTGTATTTTTGGAAGAAACCACAGTTATGTTGCATGCATCATATAAACGATGGAATACGGTAAAATCTCCATTCCGATAACCGGTACATCCAAAGGAGAGAAGATATTCCCCGCCCTGCATATCCATTTTCTGCTCAAAAACCACTACACACTCATCCCCTGCGTCTGTGTGTTCCACATTCACACCTTCATACATAGTGTTGGTTCCTGTGATCTCAGTTCCCTGAATATTCTTGAACGTGAAAGCCATAATAGGCTGCTGAATGCTTTCATGAAAATGAATGCGCATTTTAATCTGAAATTTAGACCCCTTCTCGATCGTGTTGGTCTGAAGTCCCTTGGAATCCATTACAACGAAGTCTGTGATCTCAGCCTGTTTTTCCCCATACTCCAATGTGTTTGGGTTCACAAGGAATCCCTGTTTCCAGTCTTCTTTCTTTGTCTCTGAGCCTTCTGCCTGTTTCACCGGATCCTGATGTACCAAAAGCTGCTTATACATGTCTACCATAGCTTTAGGCGTGCCCTCGTCCAGCATGACACCCTGATTCAAAAGAATAACACGATCGCAGTATTTGGAAATACTTCCCAGGTCGTGACTTACAAACAAAATAGTTTTGCCCTGTTTCTTAAATTCCTCGAACTTATGATAGCATTTCGCCTGAAAAAATACATCACCTACAGAAAGTGCTTCATCCACTACCAGGATCTCCGGATCTATGTTGATAGCCACAGCAAAGGCCAGGCGTACAAACATACCACTGGAGTAGGTCTTTACCGGCTGATGGATAAAATCACCAATATCAGCAAAACTGAGGATTTCATCCAGCCTTGCGTTGATTTCTTCTTCGGAAAAACCTAACATGGTACCATTCAGGAAAATATTTTCCATACCAGAATATTCCGGATTAAATCCGGCTCCCAGTTCCAGAAGAGCCGAAATTCTTCCATTTACGGTTACGGTTCCGGCTGTAGGAGCCAGTACACCGGTAATAATTTTCAGAATAGTGGATTTTCCGGAGCCGTTTGTTCCAATAATACCAACGCATTCTCCTTCTCCAATATCAAAACTAACATCCTTAAGTGCATAATGTTCTTTATACAGCTTCTTACGACTAAGCCCCAGAGAATCCTTCAGGCGGTCCAGTGGTCTGTTATAGAGCTTATACATCTTGGACAAATTTCTTATTTCAATGGCGTTTTTACTTTCCACGTTGTTTCCTTTCTTTTCTATCCGCTTTGTAACTGCCCAGTTCCTCTACAGTTCTGTACTTCATCGAACATGTCTCATGAGCCGTTACCTTCCCTCTTCGCTGAATACATTTCGATTCATAACTGCTTTTCTCCTATTTACAGAACATCTGCAAAATGAACCCGAAGCCGCTTAAAGATCCAGTTTCCAAACAGGAAGCAGCAGATGGCAAATATCCAGAAATATAATGTCCAGACTGGTCTTTCGAAGAACCAGCGCTTGATAATAAATGCGTCACGATATCCTGATACAATATAAAATACAGGATTCAGCTGAAGAATTTTGTATAGAAGGCTGTTGGTACCGATCATGCTCTCTGACACCCACATAATAGGAGTCAGCCATACTCCAACCTGTAATCCGATACCAATAATCTGGTTCAGATCGCGGAAAAGGACTGCAATTGCACTGGTAGCATAGCAAAGTCCCAACACAAGAAAAAAGACGCATGCACTATAATACAATATCTGAAGGTAGTACCAGTCAGGAAATCTTCCGTTACATATATAAAGAATAATTGCCAGAAGTACAAAAAAGCCATGTACAAATAAAGCGGAAATTATTTTTACCACTGGAAGGACGCTAATGTTGAACACTACCTTTTTTACAAGGTAATTATATTCCAGAAGCGAATTGGTACCTCCGGAAAGCGCATCAGAAAAGAAAAACCAGGGCACAATACCAGCTACCAGATAAAGCACAAAAGGGACTCCCAGTTCATCTGTGTTGGACCGGAACCCCACTGAAAATACAAACCAGTATACCAGAATTGTTACCACCGGCTGAACGAAAGCCCAGAAGGTTCCAAAATAAGAACCTGCATATCGGGTCTTGAAATCATTTTTTGCCAGTTTCATAACCAGCCGGCGGTTTTTATATAAATCCGCCGGCAGGGAAAAAATAGACTTAAGCATTTACAGTCTCCTATCTGTTAAGTTCCTTAAAGCTGCCCCATTTCTGATCCTTGTCAGAGAAGATCAGCTCCATACCTTCCGGAATCGGCCACTGTACATTGATGTCCGGATCATTCCAGATCAGACCGCCCTCATCGTTTGGATGATAAAAATCGGAGCATTTATAAGTAAACTCCGCATTCTCAGAAAGAACCAGGAAGCCATGTGCAAATCCTTTCGGAATAAAAAACTGTTTCTTATTCTCTGCTGAAAGAACAACTCCGTACCATTTTCCATAAGTTTTGGAGCCCTCTCTTAAATCTACAGCCACATCAAACACTTCTCCGTTTACTACGCGGACAAGTTTGTCCTGTGGATAATGAAGCTGGAAATGGAGACCGCGAAGAACACCATAACGTGAGCTGGACTGATTATCCTGTACGAATTCTACGTCAATTCCTGCCTCTTTGAAGTCATTGTAATTGTAAGTCTCCATAAAATAACCTCTGGAATCTCCAAATACGGTTGGCTCGATTACTTTTAATCCTTCAATATCATCACAATTTGTTACTTTAATTTTTCCCATTTTCTTTTCTCCTTATTTATCTTTCATTTTATATTCAGTCAAATTTACAGTCTTATCGACTTCTTGGAACGTGTTTAAAAAGGTTTTCTGCAAGATGTGCGTCACAATTTGTGGGAGATCTTTCAAACACGCTCTAATATACATGATTCCGTCTGATAAATCAAGATTATTGGTTACTGTTACTGGTCATCCTATCTGTATTGTTTGGTACATACACCATTTTTGTTAAATACGGAAACGAGTCCATCTGCACTGGTCAGGCTCACGTTCTGCGCACGTACTCCTGCGCCAGCACCCGTTCCGCGGTAGAAATAATATTTTTTTCCTTTGATAGTGTACCAGCCCTTATAAGCCTTTCCATTTTTTCCAAAATAATAAGTATTCTTCCTGCCATTCTCTGTGAGGGTGATAAACTTGTTCTTTGCACGGTAACCTTTACTTCCAAAATAGTAAATGCTGCCGTTGGCTGCTACATATTTGTAATTCTTTTCCATGGCAAAGGATGTAGTGCTGAAATAATAATATTTCCTGCCCACCTTGCGCATACCTGTCAGGGCTTTGCCATCTGCTCCGAAATAGTAGGTCTTGCCTTTCTTTGTCACAACTTTATTTTCTACACGTACACCGTTTTTGTCCACGTAACAAGCAGTGCCGTCTTTCTTGATCAGCTTGCTTTTATATAAGTGTCCGTCTACGGAACTAAAGCAGTAATACTTGCCATCAATTTCCAGCCAGCCTTTGGCCTTTTTATCATTTGTGTAGTAATATTTTCTGCCTTTAACAGTGGTCCAGCCATTCTTGTGAAGCTTGGGATCTGAATATAAAGGCTGTTTTGCAGGGGTATAGCCTTCCTGAGAATTCCATCTGGGAACAACCTTGGTTGTATAATCTACATAGCCAAAGTTCAGATCCACATTGTTCTCTTTGGGAACTCCACTGATCAGCTTCTTGGTACTGATCATACCTGAAACTTCATCACCAGCTGTGCACTGCCAGATGGTGTATTTGTATTTGCTGGCGCTCGGTGCAAGAATTGTATCTCCGTAGCTTGCAATCCAGACATCCAGACCGGAGCCTTCCAGAACGTTCCAGTCTACAAAATTATTATACCAATTCAGATTCATGTAGAGAATTGGTGTATATCCTGCCTTGCGGATCTCATCACAGAATGTGAGAGCAATCTGGGAAATTTCCTTTCTGGTCAAGGTTCCCAATGTAGCTTCATCTTCCAGGTCAAAAGCTACCGGATAGGAAACCTTATGTCCCTGCATCTGACGAATAGCCAGCTGCGCTTCAGCAAGTGCTTCTTTGTTTGTCTTGGCAAGACTGTATACATAAGTTCCCACCGGCACATCTGCTGCTTCTGCCTCAGTCATATTATAGGCATAATAATCATCCAGATGTCTGGTTCCATAGGAAATACGCACAAAGGCAAAATCCAGATCTTTCTTGGCTTCCTTCCAATTGATCTTTCCCTGCCATTCTGAGACATCCATACCTCTGGTAATGGCTCCTTCTACTTTCTTTCCACTTCCATTGTAGCAGACTCCGTCAATTTTGTGCCATGCCTTTGAGCTTGTCTTGGAAGAGGAATCTCCTACACTTGGTGCCAGATGCGCATCTGGTGAAACATTTTCAATATTATATGGCTTATTTCCTGCATTGGCACTTACATCTGCAGTTGGTCCTGCAATTATTGCAGTTCCAAGCATAGCTGTAAATAAACCGGCAGACAGCCATTTTTTCCATTTTCCCATATCTCCTCCTGATAAACAGTTTCAGGTTACGATCCTTACCGGACCAGTAGTGTTTACCGTTTTCCCTTATTCGCTTGTTTCTTACAAGATGTTAAAAATGTGTTACTTTGTTATTATACAGTTTCCATTTTCAAATTTCAATGTTATTCTCCAAAACAGTAAAAAGGTGCCTTAAAATCATCAAATCTGATAATTTTAAGACACCCTTTTTGGCTTTTTATGTCGTTTTTTTATCAACAACTATCTTTCAGAGTAAGCTATTAAGCTGCCGGATCGGTCGGATCGTAGTATCCGCCATTCTTAATTCCCCTCAGCGGTGTAATTGCGCGACGTCCCAGCGGTCCTTTGAATACCTCATCAGATTTATAGGTTCCATCGAAAATATAAATAGTGGAACCATTGCAGTTCTCATATACCCATTTTGCATCGGCAACACAGGTACGGATACAGCCATGGGAAGCAGGGCTTCCAAGCTTAAGATATGCACTAACCGGCAAATTATAGCTGTTTGCTGAGCCGCATGCAATAGAATGGACGAAAATTCCGCCCTGACCAGCACCATCTACATGAGTACCATACTGTCCCCAGGACGGTCCCATAAGCGCCTGCCATCTGCTGTATCTTGTCAGTTTATATCTACCTGTCGGAGTATCGGTTCCAGGATTGCCTACTGAAACACGAATGGTCTTAACCGGAATTGTACGGTTCGCATCTGCATAAATTGTCATAACACCATTTACACGATCCACTTCAACTGTATATCCGGATTTGTAAATATTTGTCACGTCATTGATTCTGTAACCATTCTTATCAAAGTAATACAGCTTGCCATCAATCCACTTGGATTCATTTTGTACAAAGCCCTTCTTATCCGGGTTAATGTAACGAACCAGATTCTGGGAATTGTCTACAACCACCCAGCCTGTAGTGAACTTACCAGTGGCATCTACATATCCGTATTTTTTGCCTTTCTTCACGAATGCATTCTTCACAAGACTCATATTCTTGAAGTAATACCAGTTTCCATCAATCTTCTGCCATCCGCTCTTGCGAAGTACACCCTTAGAGTCTGCAAAATATGTTTTTTTCTTGTAAACAAACATTTCATTCTTAACCATCTGGCCATTTCTTGTATTAGATGTAGATGGTTTAAAGAAATAACTCTTGCCATTGATTACGGTAACTCCGCTGGCAAGTCTTCCGTCAGCTTTGAAATAATATCCGTTTCTCAGTGTATTGGCGTAATGATTTCCTTTTTTATTGAACAGGAACCAGCCATAGAATTTCCCCTTAGAGGTGGTTACTTTCTGCCATCCGGTTTTCTTCACAATCCGGCCAGCAGTAGAACCAAAATAGTACATTCTGTTTCCAGCCCCAGGACAGCGGTGCCATACCTTTTTCCAGGTTGCTCTTGCACCGGTTTCTGTTACATAATATTGTTTCTTTTTATAAGTGACAATACGATTCTTATAAATGCAACCATTCTTATCTGTCAGATAATATTTGCCATCTGTGGCTTTCTTCATAGTCTTCTTAAGAAGATAGCCATTCTTATCGATCAGATAGGAATTTTCCGCATCTTTATGTCCGTCAAGATCTGTTACAATAACGCCATGAACCATAAGCTGTCCAATCTTACTGCTGTCCAGCTCACCGGAATCATAATATTTCCACTGCTCACCGGCTGTTCCTACAAAACTCTTCCATCCATCACGGTACATCTTTCCTGGAATTTCCTGATCTGTTTCTGCTGGCTGGAAGTAGTACTGTGCAGCTACTCCGTTTACTGTCAGAGTAACATCCCCTATACGTGGTGTTCCATTCTCATCCAGACAATAATACTCATCATTGATCTTATAATATCCTGTATATGTATTATTTGCCTTGGCGGCTTCATCCAGCTGTGCAGTGGTTAATGTCTTACCATCTGCGCCATAATAATGGAAGTTTCTGCTTTCTTTGTTCCACAGCCAGTAATCCTTCTTCATCTGACCAAGTGTGGTCTTCCACGGAACCAGTGCAGCACCCTGTCCATTATATTCTGTATATGCCTGTGCACTATCGGAAGCTGTAAAATAGAATTCACCAACAGCCCCATTTGCACTCTCCGTTCCAGCTAAAGTCTTAATGCCAGTAACCAGAAATCCATTGGCATCAAACAGATAACTTCCTGTATGAACTGCTCCAGCCTCGTTTCTTGTAGTAATCTCTACAATTCCATCTGCCGCAGTATAATATTCAGCCTGAGCAGTTGTTCCTTCAGCCTCTACACTTTCCGTACCTGCTGCTTCGCCATTCTCCTGGACTTCATCAAAAGCCTGAATCTCATCAGAACCAGCCACATTCTGAGCCTCAGCAGCTGCACTTACAGCTGATTTCTTCTTGCGAAGCTTAAAACCATCAGCTGTCTGCTCCCATTCTTTCCAGTCAAATACTCCGTCTGAATTATCTGCCTGTACTTCCTGAGTCCCATCCAATGTGCCTTCAGGAACAGCTTCAAATCCATCTACCGGAGCAGTACTTCCATTCTCCTCCACTGTTTCACCTGAAGTAAAGCCATCGAAAAAACCATCTGTACTTTCTCCTGAATTTTCGCTGTCTGTATGTTCTTCCTTGTCCTGGCTTTCCTGTACCTGCTGCTCCTCAGCTGCTGCCGTATCTGCAGGCACCTCTGTATCCTCAGACGGCTGTACTGCTTCGGCTCCATCTTCTGTTTGCACATCTGCTGCCTGTTCAGATGTAAATCCGGATTCAAATCCGCTATCCAAAGCTGCGGCTGGAACTTCCAGACCCATGGACACACTTAACATAATCCCTAAAACTGCGGCTGCTACTCTCTTTTTCACTTTTATGCCTCCCTATTGTAACGTTGTAAATCTTATTCTCCTAAACCATTGTTGATAACAGTTACAAGATTTCTTAAAGCCTCTGTTTCGTCCTCGCCTTCGCAAAATATAGTAATCTCATCACCACATTTCACACACGCGCCCAGAACACTGAGCACGCTTTTGGCATTGGCAGACCCCTGACCATACTGAAATGTTATAAGAGATTTATATTTCATAGCTTCCTTACAAAGAATGCCTGCCGGTCGTAAATGAAGGCCGGAAGGATTGTTCACCCTTACTTTCTCACTTACCATAGTTTCTCTCCCTTATTGCTGCTGTTCTCTAGATCCATGGCAATATATTTCGCCAAACGTTATCCGTAAACAACAGCTCATTCATTATTAGTATCTGAATTGGAAACTTCTGATATAGTCACATCTGCAACCACATCATCCAGAAGTTCAAATCCCTTAGGCAGTTTCACAGTCACAGGAATCTGATAGCTTCCTACTCCCATATCCTTCAGATCAACAGAAGCTTTCACTTCATCAAGATTAAAGTCATCAAGCTCTCCATCTGTTGCTTTCACACGGATTTCAATCTTATCTGTTCCAAATGTTACCAAAAGGTTATCAGCAAGGTTATCTACCGTAATCTGATTAGATGGCAGACCATATGAATGACTTCCAATAGGTAAAATACTTACCTTCACCCAAACGTCCTCACTGGTTCCGCTTGTCAGCTTCACATCCTCAGGAAGCACATCCTTCAGACTGACTTTCTTCTCAATATCTGTTGTCTCTCCTGTAATATCAATATCAGTACCGCCTATCCAGATCGTGTTGTCATTCTGCTTCAGAGTCTCCAATGCCTCATCTGTTCCCGCAATACTTACAGTATCCGGAACAGTAGTAACACTCTCCACCTGATAGCCATCTGCCGGCACACCTACATAGTCCGCACCAATATTAACGCCAGTACGAATCTTCCAAAATTTAGTTGTAACAACAACCTTAGTATTATCTATGGTGAGATAAGCCATTCTTCCGGCAAGACTGTCCTGATTCTTATCAATAATATTCAGTTCTGCTTCTTCGGAAAAATCCTTTGTTCTGCCATCAACATCAACGGTCGCATTTACTTTGTCAATTTTATTCACAAGAGATTTCGGACCTGTAATTTTAACTTTCTCCGGACTTGCAGTCTGGGAACCAACCTCGTAGCCTTTGCCCGGCTGGCTGGAACCGTAATTTACATTAACCAGAAACTCCTGCGTCACTTTTTCTTCCAGTCTGACACTGAGATACTGTGGTGTCACTTTAATATTCTCAGGGCTGATTCCCGGACAGGAGGCAGTGATCGGAACCATAACCGGATCTGTATCAAGGCTTCCTGCCTGCTGCAGATCTGCCGTCAATGTTATATTGGCCTGTGTAATCCTGGAAAGAAGTCTTCTCTCTCCTGTAATTGTAACCCTTATAGGATCCGGATCATCATCCTGCATACACATCATGTTTGCACTATCCACATAAGCCGTATTCTGGAGTTCTACATTTTCTCCGGCAATGGTGATACTTTTACTAGATACCGGATTGTCTACATTTACCACAATAAACCAGATCAGAAATCCGATGAAAACAGACATGATCTTCAAGGTAAAATTCCTAGTCAGCTTTGTCTTCTTCATGTCTCATTCTTCCTTTCAACAGATGACGCAGTTTACTGTTAGTTACAACCTTTTTATTCTGAGCCTTGATCAATGCAGATCTCAGTTCAGCACTGGTAAGACCTCTACTGAGCTGTCCGTTCTGGGCCATGGACACCTGCCCAGTTTCTTCTGAAACAATAATTGTCAGGGAATCACTTACTTCACTGATTCCCACACCAGCTCTGTGTCTGGTTCCAAGCTGTTTGCTCAGCTCCATATTATCGGAAAGAGGCAGATAACAGGTAGCTGCTACAATTCGATTGCCACGCACCAGAACTGCACCATCATGGAGTGGTGTATTATGTTCAAAAATATTGATCAGGAGCTGACTTGTAAGAACTGCATCCACATTGATTCCTGTACGCTCATATTCACTTAAGCGGATATTCTGCTCAATAACGATCAATGCGCCAGTTCTTGCTTCTCCCATGTCAAAACATGCCTTCACAAGCTCATTGATGGTTTTATCTGTAAACCTTTCCTGTACCTCTTTACCAGCATCCAAAGGGAAAATAGAAGCCATAAATTTCTTCTGTCCCAGCTGTTCCAGCATTTTCCGAAGTTCTGGCTGGAAAATAACAACTACACTGGTAAGAAGTATAGTAGAAAGATTCTTGATGATCCAGAGGATCGTATTCATTTTCAACACATATGCAAATAAAATAAAAAGGAGTACTATCAGAATTCCCTTCAACAGAGTATAAGCGCGGGTAAACTTGATCCACACCATAAACTGATAGATAAAGAAGGAAATCAGGGCAATCTCCAGTATGTCTGTTACTCCCAGACTGGGCAGGGAGAGTTTTGACAAATATCCTGATAATCTGACTGCCATATCCTGCATAGTGTACTCCTTTCTTTGTTACCATTCACTGCCGAGCAGTAATCTTAAAGATCTTTAAGAGATTCTTCAAGTTTTTTTTCAAAATCAACATCCTTAGCAGCAGGTTTCTCTGCCTGTCTTGGCTTTCTGTCTGCTGCTGGAGAAGCTTTCTTTCTTTTAGGCTTCTCATCCTGTCGGAAGATTGGATTGGCATAAGTACCAGAGTTGTCCTCTGCCTTGCGCTCTTCACGAACAGGTTCTGCATTTATTTTCTTAATACTTCTCTCGGAAGTTGCAACAGAAGCCTTGGGAACTGCTTTTACATAATAGAAGTATTCATCATCCTCATACTCCAGATGCTCTGCACGGCTGTAATCTCCTCCAAATGCAAAGAACTCAAGCACAAGTGCCAGAAGAACAGCTGCAATAGTACAGATCAGAAGCGGAACCATTGCAACAGTTGCATTCAGGTTCATTCCAAAACTTCCAACAAGCATTATAAACACATAGGCAACACCGCCTGTAATAATAGATATCCTCCATGCATGATCAAAAGAGCGGGTACGGATCAGATGTACCAGAAGGATAACTGCTACAAAAGCAACAACTGCAATCCACATTCCCCAGTTCTGTACCAGACCGTCAGCCATGATCTGCAGCTTATCTGTCATCTCCAGATCCGGATTTACAAGGATTGTTGACTGTGATCTTAAGAAACGGATAAAATAATACATAACCACACCGCAGCCAGCCGGAATTGCAGATAAACTGCTCTCCATAAGTCCGCTTCCAATAGGAAGTAATGCTGGAATGCTGAATGCAAAGGAAAGCGGTGTAAATACAAATGTTACATTCTGTTCACCACTGAACCTCAGGAAAAAGATCATCATCAGAAGGATCAGAACAAGCATAAATGCCGCAATTTCAATTCCAAGTGCATAACTGTGCACAAGGATCAGCACAAAACCAATATACATCATAGCGGAAGACGGCAAAATGGAACAGATCAATGCCAGGATCAGTACTAAAAATACATTATTCAGGCGAGACATATATCCCATATTCGCATTGATCCACAGGAAATAAACCAGTGCAAGAACAAACTTCATTACAGGCAGGATATACATTTCATACTGTCCGTATATTTCTTTTATTTTCTGCTTTAACTCAAGTAATGCTGTCATTTTCTATATCCTCCTGACATTTCACGTCCTGCGAATTTCTTTTCTTCACGAGTATAGATCTTCTCTAATTTCGTCAGCTGACTGTAATACTGCTTCACACTCTTCTTCGCCTTATGGTACTTCACAGTGTACTGGATATATGTCAGCACAGAATATAATACCAATATTCCTATATATCCCCCCAGGGCTACAACTCCAAGAGAGATCAGATCCATCTTGTGCACATTATCCAGCAGATATTCCAAATTATACGCTGCAAGCACAGCCAGTATCAATCCATATCCAATTGTTACAAGAAAGAAATTCTTAATCAGTGCCAGACCAATATAATCACTCCTGTAGTACTTGCTTACCGGAAGATACTTTCTGCCTTCCTGTTTCTCATATACAGCAAGCCGGTCCATTATCTTTACTTTTTCTTCGTTTATCATAAATGGCTCCTTATGCGTTTCTTTTAAAGCTGAAAAGCTATACTCATACAGGATGATTGTATCATATATCCCATGCCATGAAAAGCATTTTTTTACCTGTTGTTTCCAATACACAGCGTGAGAAAATATACATGGGATGCTCCCTTTTCCAGCAGAAGCTTTGCCAGCACATCCATGGTACTTCCAGTAGTATATACATCATCAATAAGCAAGATACGCATTCCTGAAGGATTTCCTACAACCTGAAAAGCTTTTTGAAGATTCTTCTTTCTTTCAGCCGCATCCAGTTTTTTCTGTGATCGGGTAGCATGGCACTTTTTTAGAATAGCAGTATCTACAGGAATCCCGGCATAACGGGATAGTTCCTTCGCCAGAAGTTCAGCCTGGTTAAACCCTCTTATGCGCTGCTTTCTTCTATGGAGCGGAACCGGAATAATTATCTGTGGTTTCCATACTGCAAGCAGATCTTTTCCGTAGATATACAATGCTTTTCCATAAAAGCGGCTGTATTCCTGACAGCCAAAATATTTATATTTCATTATAGAGTATCTCATCCGGTCATCATAAAGAAAAATCCCGCGTCCCTGGTCAAAAGCGCCTGGATGAGCGCTGCAGTCCCTGCAGTATTCTTCATCCCCATTTACCGGTTTTCCGCATTTGTAACACCTTGGTCCCGATACAGGTCTTAAATCTCCGGCACAGTCCGGACAGATCAACTGATGGCTGTTCCTAAGAATCCTGTGACACAGAGGGCACCGTCTTGGGTACAACAGATTCAGAAAGTTCCTGTATCCTTGCCCAAAGAGAGCTGTAACGTTTCTGCTGCTTCTCATTGCGGATCATCTCCCCGAAAGTCTCCTCACTTCCAACTACAGTAACACATTTCCGGGCTCTTGTAACACCTGTATACAAAAGATTGCGGTTCATCAGCATCTTGGGGCCGGAAAGGAGCGGCAGAATAACTGCCGGATATTCTGAGCCCTGGGATTTATGTATGGTTATAGCATAGGCAAGTTCCAATTCTTCCAGCTGCTTAAAAGAATAGTCAACGAAACGGCCATCCTCAAATTCCACAGTGGCAGTCTCCGCAAATTCATTGATCTCCTTCAGAATGCCAGTATCTCCGTTAAATACGCCCACCCCTTCTTCTACAGGAATTCCGTATTTCCCCCGGACTTCCCATTCCAGCTGATAGTTATTCCGGATCTGCATAACCTTGTCTCCCTCACGGAAAAGCCGTTCTCCAATTTCTTTCTCTTTTTTACCTGGTTCTGGTGGATTCAGATATCTCTGTAAGATCTGGTTCATCCGCTCTACGCCCAGAAGCCCCTTTCGCATTGGAGTCAGAACCTGTATTTCAAAAGGTCTTGCATCCACATACTTCGGCAGTTTCTCCTGAATCAGTGCGATGACCACACGGATAATAATATCAGCATCATATCTCTTCAGGAAAAAGAAATCGCGGCTTTTGTTATCAAGTGAAACCTGCTCTCCGTTATGGATCTTGTGTGCATTTACTACAATATCACTGTGAGAGGCCTGCCTGAAAATTTTCTTCAGTTCTACTACTGGAAAAACACCGCTGTGAATAATATCCCGCAGCACATTTCCCGGACCTACACTTGGCAGCTGGTTCTCATCTCCTACCAGAATGATCCTGGTTCCCGCAGTCACCGCAAGAAGCAGTGAATGCATAAGAAAAATATCTACCATGGACATCTCATCAATAATGATTACATCTGTATCCAGCGGATTCTCTGCATTCCGTTCAAAATGAACACCCTGAGACTCTCTGCCATCCTCATCCGGCACACCGTTCAATTCCAGAAGCCGATGTATTGTCTGTGCTTCATAACCTGTAGCTTCTGTCATCCGCTTGGCTGCGCGTCCTGTAGGTGCTGCCAGACGAAGAGTTGCACCTTCGCCCTCGAAAAAACGAATAATTGCATTGATCGTAGTAGTTTTACCGGTACCTGGTCCTCCTGTAAGGATAAAAAGACCATTTCCAGCAGCCTCTATAACAGCCTTCTTCTGCATTTCCTCCAAAACAGTACCTGTTTCTTTCTCAATCTGGGCAATTCTTCGCTCCATCATCTGCTCATTCTGCGGATAACGGATATTCAATTCAGTAAGCATTCTTGCTGTATTCAGCTCCAAGCGGTAATACTGGCTTGGATAAACCAGTACCTCTCTGTCATTCTCTTTTAAAACAACTTTCCGGTCAATTGCCATATCCATCAGATGTTTCTCCATATAAGAAACATCTACCTGAAGCAGCTGGGAAGCTCTGTCAAACAGTTCGTCCTTCGGAAGATATACATGCCCTTCCCCTGAAGCCTGGAGAAGAGTATACATCATACCGCTGCGGATCCTGTAATCTGAATCTGCATGTATACCAATACGTGACGCAATGGTGTCTGCAATTTTAAAGCCAACTCCCGAGATATCATCTGCCAGACGATAGGGATTCTCCTGAAGCACACTGTATACTGACTGACCATATTTCTGATATATCTTTGCTCCAAGATTCAGAGAAATGCCATATTTCTGCAGAAACATCATGGCTTTTCGCATATCTGCCTTCTCAGTCACCTGTACTGCAATCTCTCTGGCTTTCTTCTCACTGATTCCCTTGACTTCCGCCAGCCTTTCCGGTTCTTCTTCCACTATTCTAAGGGTATCCTCGCCAAAACACCGCACAATTCTGGCAGCAAGTGCTGCACCTACCCCCTTAATCGCTCCGGAACCCAGATAACGTTCCATAGCCTGGGTGTCCTCTGGTGCCTTTTCCGCATAAGACTGGATATTAAATTGTCTGCCGTATATATGGTGCTGGGAAAACTGTCCCTCAGCTTCAATGGTCACGCCCTGTGTAATGTCGGGAAATGTTCCTACACAGGTCAGCTCTTCCTCTGAATCCGAGGTCTTAAGGACCATAACTGTATATCCATTTTCATCATTGCGGAATATGACATGATCTATATAGCCTGTAACTTTCTCACTCATTTGTTCTTCTCCTGCCGCCAGCACTAACCAAAGGGCACTGCCGGAGTGTGTTTGAAAAATCATTCCCGCAATCTGCACGCCACACTTTGCAGAAAGCCTTTTTCAAACACACTCTAGAACGCAGTACCCTTTTCATTATAGTTTACATAATATTTTATCTTTTGCAAAACAGAATAGCCAAATTATATGTTACTGTTTACGATTTTCACAGCAACCAGATTATTCTTCCATCCTGGTAATTACTTCCGCATATTTACCGGTACCCACCACAACAGCAGACATAGCATCCTGCACAGTAAGAGTGCTTACGCCAGTCTTCTGCTCAATGAGGGTGTCCATTCCATGGAGCAATGCTCCGCCACCAGTAAGAACAATTCCTCTGTCTACAATATCAGCAGCCAGTTCCGGTGGAGTTTTCTCAAGCACTCCGTGCACAGTTTCTACAATCTGATTGGTAGCATCCTTCAATGCAATACGGATTTCTTCAGAAGTCAGAGTTACAACCTTTGGAAGTCCGGTGATCACATTTCTGCCTTTTACCTCCAGCATCCGCGGAGATGCTTCCTGGCAGGCAGTTCCGATTTTTATTTTTATGTTCTCAGCGGCCTCTTCACCAATAAAAAGACTGTGATTTTTTCTCACATAACTCATGATCGCCTGGTCGAAATTATCTCCGGCAACCTTTACGGAAGCAGACACAACAGAACCAGCCATGGAAATCACGGCAACATCAGTGGTTCCGCCTCCTATATCCACGATCAGATTACCAAAAGGCTTCGTCACATCTACTCCGGCACCAATTGCAGCTGCAATCGGCTCTTCCACAAGAAACACTTCCCTTGCTCCAGCCTGATAAGTAGCTTCCTCTACTGCCTTTCTTTCAATCTCTGTGGTTCCGCTGGGGATACAGATACTGATTCTAGGCTTTCGAAAGGCATGGCGTCCCATTGCCTTGGAAATGAAATACTTCAGCATCTTCTCCATAACCGTATAATCTACGATCACTCCCTGGCGGATTGGCCGGATTACTTCCATATTGGATGAAACATGTCCGGTCATCTGTCTGGCTTCCTCACCGATTGCTTTTATTTTCTCTGAGTTCTTATCATAAACCACTACAGACGGCTCACTGACTACCAGTCCCCGTCCAGTAGAATATACCTGACTGTTTCTGGTTCCCAGGTCAATTCCAATATCACTGGCAGGCATTAAATTCCCCTTTCTCTCAAAACACATTGTCACACTTTCTCTGCAAGAATTGTGCAATAAATGATTACCATTCACAACCCGAACCGTAATCATAAATACCACATTCTGCAGATGTGACTTTATAATTGTCTCATAGATTTTTCATAATTAATAGTCTTCGTACCATTATAAACAAAAATGCTTCAATTGGAAAGAGGTTTATTATCAGAATCACTTCAAATATTTCGCAACATAACGTCCTGTATAAGAAGCTGGGTTTTTCGCCACTTCTTCAGGTGTCCCTTTGGCAACAACTGTTCCCCCGCCATCTCCGCCTTCCGGTCCGATATCAATTATATAATCAGCGGTCTTGATCACGTCCAGATTGTGTTCAATTACAACAACTGTATTTCCACCATCCGAAAGTCGTCGCAAAATCTCCACCAGTTTCTGAACGTCTGCAAAATGCAATCCTGTAGTAGGCTCATCCAGAATGTAAATAGTCTTACCTGTACTGCGCTTACTCAGCTCTGCAGCCAGCTTAATACGCTGTGCTTCTCCGCCGGAAAGAGTGGTGGAAGGCTGTCCAAGACGAATATAGGAAAGCCCTACATCATATAAAGTCTCTATCTTCCTTCTGATGGATGGAACGTTCTCAAAGAACGTCATTGCCTCCTCAACTGTCATATTCAGTACATCATAGATGCTCTTATCCTTATACTTCACTTCCAAAGTTTCCCGGTTATAGCGCTTACCCTTGCAAACTTCACAAGGAACATAAACATCTGGCAGGAAGTGCATTTCAATTTTAATAATACCATCACCACTGCAGGCTTCACAGCGTCCGCCTTTTACATTAAAGCTGAAGCGCCCTTTCTTATATCCTTTTGCCTTGGCATCTGCTGTAGCAGCAAAAAGATCTCTGATCTGGTCAAACACGCCTGTATAAGTAGCAGGATTAGATCTTGGTGTACGTCCAATTGGAGACTGATCAATGGCAATTACCTTGTCCAACTGGTCTATTCCAATAATTTCATCATGCTTTCCCGGGATCACGCGGGCCCTGTTCAGATCTCTTGCAAGATGTTTATAAAGGATTTCATTGATCAGAGAACTCTTTCCTGACCCGGAAACACCTGTAATGCAGGTCATAATTCCAAGAGGAATATCCACGTCTATATGTTTGAGATTATTCTCTGCCGCCCCCTTAATAGTCAGATAACCGGTAGGTTCCTTTCGTACTTCCGGAACCGGGATTTTCAGTTTTCCGCTGAGATATGCTCCTGTAATGGACTTCGGATTCTGCATAAGTTCCTCTGCAGTGCCCATTCCAACAAGCTGTCCACCATGTTCTCCTGCACCGGGTCCGATATCTACAATACAGTCCGCTGCGCGCATGGTATCCTCATCATGTTCAACCACTATAAGACTGTTTCCCAGATCTCTTAGGTGCATCAAAGCTCCAAGAAGTTTATCATTATCCCTCTGATGCAGACCAATGCTTGGCTCATCCAGAATATAGGCAACCCCAACAAGGCCGGAACCGATCTGGGTAGCAAGACGGATTCTCTGTGCCTCTCCACCAGACAGAGTACCGGTAGCACGTGCCAGGGAAAGGTACTCCAGACCTACATCTGCCAGGAACCCCACTCTGGCTCTGATCTCCTTTAGTATCTGCCTTCCAATAAGCTGCTGCTGCGGAGACAGCTGCATTTCTGCCAGAAATCTCTTCAGCTTATCAATGGACATATTGGTAATTTCATAAATATTCTTATCCGCTACCGTGACAGCAAGTGACTCCTTCTTCAGTCGCTGCCCCTTACATGCTTTACATGGAGTGATCTGCATAAAGCTCTCGTATTCCTGTTTCATAGATTCAGAGCCAGTCTCTTTATAGCGCTGTTCCACATTCCTTATAAGACCTGGAAAAGCCACATCATAAACACCCTCTCCGCGCTGTCCCTTATAATAAACCTTCACAGAATGTCCGCCTGTGCCGTATAGAATAATATCCTGTATCTTCTTGGGATAATCTTTAAAAGGTGTATCCAGATCAAAACCGTATTCCCTGCAAAGGGCATTCAGAATAGCATTGGTAAAACTGCTCTTATCTGTGCAAGACTGCCAGCCCATCACTACAATAGCCCCTTCAGAAATGCTCAGAGACTTATCCGGGATCATAAGATCCGGGTCAAATTCCATCTTATAACCAAGGCCAAGACACTCCGGGCAGGCCCCAAATGGGTTATTAAATGAAAAACTTCTGGGCTCGATCTCATCAATACTGACTCCACAATCCGGACAGGAAAAGCTCTGGCTGAAATTCATATAATTTCCATCCATGGTATCCACCACAGCCAATCCGTCAGCCAGATTCAATACTGTCTCAAGAGAATCTGTAAGTCTTTTCTCAATTCCAGGCTTCACGATCAGACGGTCTACAATAATAGCAATCGTATGTTTAATATTTTTGTCCAGAGTAATCTCCTCGGAAAGTTCATACACATTTCCATCGATTTCCGCACGCACATAACCGCTGCGTCTGGCCTGATCCAGTAATTTCGCATGGGTGCCCTTGCGGCCTCGTACTACCGGTGCAAGAAGCTGGATCTTGGTACGCTCCGGCAATTCCATGATCTGATCCACCATCTGGTCTACAGTCTGCTTGGCGATCACCTTGCCGCACTTCGGACAATGCGGAATACCAACGCGGGCATATAAAAGACGGAAATAATCATAAATTTCTGTCACAGTCCCTACTGTGGATCTGGGATTGCGGTTAGTAGACTTCTGGTCAATAGAAATAGCCGGTGGAAGTCCCTCTATACTCTCCACATCTGGCTTCTCCATCTGGCCAAGGAACTGTCTGGCATAGGAAGACAGAGATTCCATATATCTTCTCTGTCCCTCTGCATAAATCGTATCAAAAGCAAGAGAAGACTTGCCGGAACCACTGACTCCCGTCAGCACTACAAACTCATCTCTTGGGATATCCACACTCAGATTCTTGAGGTTATTTACATTCGCACCCCGAATCCGGATAAATTTCTTCTCTGTTGTATGTTCCGCCATGGTTCTTATGCTCCTCTGTTTTCTCATTATATCTAATTTGCACTGTTTCTCTGTAATATTACTGTTCTTTCACTCATCCAGCAGAAAATCTGCCAGAACCGGATTGCTCACATGGATTCCCTTTCTGGTAAAACGCCAGAACTCGCCGGTGTGTTCCAGTAAATCCATGTCTTTATATTTTGTCAGAACAGAACCATAAATATCCTCTATCCTGCAACCAAAATTTCTTTCAAACTGTCTTTCTGAGATTCCTTCCGTCATACGCAGCCCCAGGAACATGAATTCTTCCATCTCATCATCCTGTGTGAGAAGCTCCTCCTCACTATGATTGTCAATCGGATTTTTTATATAACCCTCCAAATCAGATGTATTCGTAAATCTTCTTGACTGCGGATAGCTCTCAGACTTCTTTAAAAGTGAGGCTGCTGCCACACCGAAGCCTATATAGTCTGTTCTTTCCCAGTACGATGCATTGTGACGGCACTCAAAGCCCGGTCTGGCATAATTGGAAATCTCATATCTGTGGTAGCCCGCATCCGCTAATATTTTCTTCGTCAATGCGTACATCTGCCTGTCCTCATCCTCGGTTGGAAGAATGTCACCCCCGGAGCGTTCAACCATACCAAAAAGCGGCGTGCCCTCCTCAACAATAAGGCTGTATGCCGAAATGTGCTCCGGATTAAGCTTCACTATCTTTTCAAGGTTAGACTGATACCCTGTAACCGTCTGGTAAGGAACAGCCGACATAATATCGATATTGATATTGTCAAATCCGGCATCTCTTGCAGCATAATATGACTCCTCAAACTGCTCATAGGTGTGTATCCTGCCCAGCGCCCTAAGCTCCCTGTTATCCGGAGACTGAAGTCCTATGCTCAGCCTGTTCACGCCCATGCTTCTGTATGCTCCCAGCTTCCCGGCAGTCAAGGTCCCCGGATTGCACTCAACAGTAATCTCCGCATCCTCCGACACTGAAAAGGCTTCCCGCACCACACACATTATCTTTACAAACAACTGTGCCGGAAGAATCGATGGTGTACCTCCGCCAAAGAATATAGTACTTATGCTCCTATCATCACCATTTTTTTCTGCTTCCTTTCCCTCATGCACAATCTCCGCACACAGAGCGTTGACATATCGCTCTTTCGTGTCATCATCCGCCGGTGCGGAACAGAAATCACAGTATATACATTTTGAAATGCAAAAGGGGATATGTATATATATCCCCTTCTGTGTCTTTATATCACAGCTCATTCAGACCTCGTTTATTAGTTGAGCTTCCCAAGCATATTATTGATACGCTCGCGCATCTTGTCCTCACCCATGATATGAAGAATTGTCCACAAATCAGGTGAATTGGAAGCTCCTGTAATTGTTATACGCAGAATCTCAGCTACATCCGAAACACTTCCCTTGAAGCTCTCAGGGGCAGCCTTGTATGCCTTCATATCAGAAGCAAAGCCGCAATCATCAGCGATTGCCTTCACATTGTTAAACCAGCCATTGTTATCTGCGCTGTGGTCATAGGAAGCAAGGTACTTCTCAAGAATCTCACGAACCTGTGCATTGTCATACTTGAACTCATAGTTCGGAACGAATGTCTCATCAAAGAAGAATGAGAACATAGGCATAATCTGCTTAGCATACTCGAAATCCTTACGTCTTCTCTTCTGACCTACACCCATGAACAGCTCAAGAGCCTTCTTGAAGTACTCAGGTGACTTAAAGTATACGTCAACCATATCCTTGTTGTATTCCTTATTCCACTCATATAGGAAATCATAGATTGCATCCGTGTCCATCTTGGCAAACTCGTTGCGGCATATATTATGAAGCTTATCCATGTCAAAAAGAGCTCCTGACTGTGCCATCTTGTGCACGTCGAACTTGAACTCTTCTATCGGTGAATCAGGATGCTTGTCATACCACTCCTCGAAATTGGAGTTTAAAAGTGTCATAAGATATACCTTTACACAGTGAGGATGGTATCCGTCCTGACGGTAGAAATCAAGCGAAAGCTCCGGATCCTTTCTCTTAGAAAGCTTTCTCTTACTCATTGTGCCATCTTCAAGCTGCTCCATCTTCATAAGGTGAGCTGTATGTGCATAGTCAGGTCTCTTGAATCCGAGTATATTGAAAAGCTCAATATGTGTAGGAACGCTTGAAAGCCACTCCTCACCACGGATTACAAGAGTTGTTCCCATAAGATGATCGTCTATGGCATGTGCAAAATGGTAGGTAGGTATTCCATCCGACTTAAGAATGATAACATCCTGGATATTCTCCGGGAAGGAAATCTCTCCCTTGATTGTATCCTTGAATGTAACCTCCTTACCCTCAGTACCCTGTGAACGAAGTCGCATAACATAAGGCTTGCCCGCCTTTATATTAGCCTCAACCTCCTCGATAGTGAGGTTACGGCACTTAGCCCACTTGGTATGGTATCCCGTAAGTATGTCATGCTTCATCTGCTCGTCCTTAATTGCAGTGAGTTCCTCCTCAGTGCAGAAGCAAGGATATGCAAGACCCTTTCTTACCAAGTCCTTAACATAAGTCTGGTAAATCTCCGCTCTCTGTCTCTGGAAATAAGGACCATACTTGTTAATCTCAGGATTGTCGATTCCCGCTCCCTCGTCGAACTCGATACCAAAGTAACGGAGGACATTGATGATGATATCAACAGCTCCCTCAACCTCTCTCTTGGCATCAGTATCCTCTATTCTGAGATAGAAGGTTCCACCGCTCTGATGTGCGATTCTCTCATCCGCAAGTGCTCCATAAAGATTTCCAAGATGTATAAATCCCGTAGGGCTTGGTGCAAGTCTTGTCACCTGTGCTCCCCTCTTAAGCTCTCTTGCCGGGAACTGCTTCTCCCAATAATCAGGTGTCTTATCAATACCCGGCAGACATAACTCTGCAAGTCTGTTATAGTCCATTATATTTTCCTCCATCTATTACAAATTATCTTTTTTTAATTGTAAAACTCATATTTATGCACAGACATTTATACAATTTTCTACAATATAAGCCGGACTTTTTTAGCCATAATAATTAAACCAGGCTTAGCTGACAGGCTCATATACAATATATTAAATACAATATATTAAAATTGAACAATGTCCAACATAATACACATATTTTCACAATTATATATCTTAGTTGTCATCTAACTTGAGCACAGCCATGAATGCCTTCTGCGGTATCTCGACATTACCGAACTGTCTCATTCGCTTCTTTCCTTCCTTCTGCTTCTCAAGGAGCTTCTTCTTACGTGAAATATCACCGCCATAACATTTTGCAAGGACATCCTTACGCATGGCTCTTACGGTCTCCCTGGCAACAATCCTGCCGCCAATAGCTGCCTGAATAGGAATCTCAAAAAGCTGTCTCGGTATCTCATCCTTGAGCTTCTCGCACATCTTCCTTCCGCGCTCTGCGGCACTGTCGGCATGCACGATAAATGAAAGTGCATCGACCTCTTCCTTGTTGACAAGGATATCAAGCTTGCAAAGCTTGGACTGGACATAGCCCTTAAGCTCATAATCAAACGAAGCGTAACCTCTTGAACGTGACTTGAGCGCATCAAAGAAATCATATATTATCTCATTGAGCGGAAGCTCATATTTTAGAAGTGCTCTCGTTGTCTCCATGTATTCCATTCCAAGATACACACCTCTTCTCTGCTGGCATAACTCCATTATCGGCCCGACAAACTCCGTCGTAACCATAATCTCAGCCGATACAACAGGCTCCTCCATGAAATCTATCTCCGATGGGTCCGGAAGATTGGATGGATTGGTAAGCTCCATGACCGTGCCGTCTGTCTTATGAACCTTATAGATAACGCCCGGTGCAGTTGTCACAAGGTCAAGGTCATATTCACGTTCAAGTCTTTCCTGTATGATTTCAAGATGTAACAGTCCAAGGAAACCACATCTGAAACCGAAGCCCAGCGCAACCGATGTCTCCGGCTCATATTGAAGCGAGGCATCATTGAGCTGAAGCTTCTCAAGTGCATCACGAAGGTCTGCATAATGTGCTCCATCCGCCGGATACATACCACAGTATACCATAGGATTGACCTTCTTGTATCCCGGAAGTGGCTCGGCACAAGGCCTGTCTGCATCCGTCACTGTGTCACCCACTCTCGTATCGCGCACATTCTTGATGCTTGCAGTTATATACCCAACCATTCCTGCAGTCAATTCACCGCATGGTATAAACTGACCTGCTCCGAAATAGCCTACCTCGACAGTGTCGAATTCTGCACCTGTAGCCATCATTCTTATCTTGGTTCCTTTTCTTACTGTACCTTCCTTGATACGGCAGAAAACTATAACTCCCTTATATGGGTCATATAGTGAGTCAAAAATAAGTGCTGCAAGAGGGTTGTCTTTTGAGCCCTTAGGTGCAGGAATCTTGTGCACCACCGCCTCAAGAACCTGTTCTATATTAATTCCGTTCTTGGCTGAGATAAGCGGTGCATCATGCGCTTCAAGCCCGATAACGTCCTCTATCTCATCGATAACTCTCTGCGGCTCGGCACTCGGAAGGTCTATCTTGTTGATAACCGGTATAACATCAAGGTCATGGTCAAGCGCAAGATATACATTCGCAAGCGTCTGCGCCTCAATTCCCTGCGCAGCATCTACAACAAGTATCGCTCCATCGCATGCCGCAAGACTTCTTGAAACCTCATAGTTAAAATCCACATGTCCCGGCGTATCAATCAGGTTGAAGATGTACTCCTCGCCGTCCTCTGCCTTATATACAACACGGACGGTCTGCGACTTGATGGTTATACCTCTCTCCCTCTCAATATCCATGTTGTCAAGCACCTGTGCCTGCATCTCACGGCTGGTAAGCAGTCCGGTCTTCTCAATAATACGGTCCGCAAGGGTGGACTTGCCATGGTCAATGTGGGCTATAATACAAAAATTACGAATCTTACTCTGGTCTATGGACATCTTATTCCTCATTTCTAATTTTAAAATTAAATCAACCGGATATTATAATCCGCCGCATGACATTCCGGTCAGTTATACCGGTTTCGGCAGATTAAAAACATCATAAATCACTATATAATACCATATTAACAGAAAAAATGGAAGAGCTTTTTATCACCAAAATAAAGGAGAGCCCCCTCACAGGAGCCCCCAATCACAATATGACGTCTCAAACTATACGCTGCTACGTGCTATACGTTACTTCGTACAATACGCTGCTACGTGCTATACGTTACTTCGTACAATACGCTGCTACGCAGCTAAGGCTATTTCATATCCGGCTTCCACTTTTCAATATCGCTCACCTTTACTTCAAGAAGCTTCGCAACCTTTTCAAGTGGAATATTATCCTTTAAAAGCGAACATGCCATTTTTTTCTTGGTCTGCTCTATTCCTTGTTCTATTCCCTGTTCAACGCCGGCCTGATAAAGCTTTCTGTCCTCTTCCTCTTTATTATACTCAAATATACTCGTCATCTCGACCTCCGAACGGTTCTTTCGAAGAAATTCCTCAAGGATTCCTTCCCTGATACACTGCTCTATCGCTAATCTGACTCCATCATCAAGTGAACCCGTCTCTTTCTTATATCTTCTCACCAAAGCCACATACTGCGCGTATTCCCTCAGTGAGCCACACTGTTCCATTAACTTGACATTTCTTCCATAATTCACATTAAAGACACGAACCCTGAGTTCAAGTGCAGGGTCATCCACAGGTGTCATAAATGAATCTGACAATCTGTATTCACTTACATCCTCCGTATCCGCTTCCCCGTTATAAAACACAATAAAATTCGGTGTCGGCAGTTTTATCAAAGACGGCGTATATAATGACTTTATATCAACCAGTTCACTGTACTCTGCCGAAATGTAAAACAAATCACGCAAAGGCATATTGGGATTGACCGTTGACTGATGCTCATACAGATATATATTGGTATCCAGAAGAAATGCCAAGTCATTTTTCATTCCCATATAAACCGCATTCTCAAGTGTAACAATCTCAAGACCATCTACATCATCGTAATGCTTTCCCGATACAGCGTTGTATAATTCAAGCAGCCTCTCTTTATTTGAAAAAAGCATTCTGAACACCGTATCCTTATACTTGCGGTTAGCCTTAATTTCCTTCACAATTTCAATTTCTTCGTTGCCACTGTTTTTACGGTTCATCAATGATACCTCCCTGTTATTCATAGAGGACATCATCAGACAGGTGCCAGACACCCCTTATGCAATCGTCCTCTGCTCAATGTTAATGGAATAAAAGCATAGACTCATGAATAAGAGATGCGCAACATTAGTTACACTTAGAACATAGTTTTTCAAGAAATATGCTTTAAATTTATTTTACTTCAAAGTATCTTATTTGTCAACACAGCGTTTGGCAATCCTCCGTATTAAAACAACTTGTAAATCCCATGAGCATTGTGCTATAATAAATCAACGCAATAAAGTATTGTTGTTTTATTCTGAAAATTTCAAATATAAGACAACCTTGAATTTATTAAGGAGGCTTACTTGCAGATGAATACACTCACAGTAGGATTTATAGGTCTTGGACTAATCGGCGGTTCAATCGCAAAGGTACTAAAGAAAAACCGCCCTGACATATATACTATAGCATACAATAGAAGCGAAGCTCCGCGCAAACAGGCATTAGCGGATGGTGTGATTGATGTAGCGACAGGCGAAATAGATGAAAGCTTTCTTGAATGTGACTTCATTTTCCTGTGTACCCCTGTTGAGTACAATTCCGAATATTTAAGGAAGCTTATACCTTTCATAAAAAAAGGCTGCATAGTAACAGATGTCGGAAGCGTCAAAGGATATATACATCACACTGTGGAGGAGCTTGGACTTGATGAGTGTTTTATAGGCGGACACCCTATGGCGGGCTCTGAGAAGACCGGTTATGATAATGCCTCAGACATCCTGTTAGAAAACGCATTCTATGCCATCACTCCTACCAAGGCAACTACACAGGACATGCTGGCAAGGTACATAGAGCTTGTCAGGCTCACAGGTGCCATCCCGGTTGTGCTCGACCCTGAGCACCACGATTACAGTGTCGCAGGAATAAGCCATGTTCCCCACATCATCGCCGCCTCACTGGTAAATCTTATAAAGCACTCCGATGATGAGACCGGAACCATGAAGCTCCTCGCCGCCGGCGGCTTCAAGGACATAACACGAATCGCCTCCTCATCCCCGCAGATGTGGGAGCAGATATGCACCACCAACACGGACGCTATCGTAAAGCTGCTCGGCGATTACATTGACTATCTCTCACAGATAAAGGATATTGTAGCAAGTAAAGAACACTCCGCCATAAATGCCTTTTTTGACGAAGCAAGACAATATCGTAATTCTGTCGCAGACGGCAGAAAGGGACCGATTATACGTGAGCATATTGTATACTGCAATATTCAGGACAAAGAGGGTGCCCTGTTAGATATCATAAGCAGAATAACCGCGTCACATATCAGTATTAAAAATCTTGCCATCGTAAATAACCGCGACAGCGAGGATGGTGCTCTAAAGATTTTATTTAACAATGAGCTTGACAAGCTCGCCGCAATCAATGTGCTCGGCGACTGCGTCGTACAATAAATTCAGCCACTGGAAGCAGCCACACCCTACCGGATATATGTGCCTGCCTCCGGTGTTCCAATCAATTCTCTTGCTATCAGCTCCGCAAGCAGCTCCATCGCATTGATAACCTCCGCAAAGCTGTTAGTCTGCGCTCCCGCCTCAATCAGCATGCTCCTCTTACACAGATGCAGGTTATATCTGTACGCTTCGATATATATACATCTGAAAAAATCAGGATAATATGTCTTTCCCAGCAGATACATCTGATATGTGAGCGCAAGGTTTTCCTTCAAATATGGATTATACAGATAATCTATATCTCCCTGATTATTAGAATAACTTATTCCGTTAAAAAGCATGACCTTTGCGGTAGCTTTGCCATTAATATCAGTGACAAAATGCAGATTTTCATTAACCCCATCCCTGTGCAGGTCAATAACCATGTCAATCTCCGGATGCTCCGCCAGCACATCCGAAATCTCCTTCTCAGCGTAGGTATATGCCTTGCTTCTGTCAAGCTTTCCCTCCACCATGTCAAATTCCGTATTTATATGTATCACCTCAAATCCATATTTTTCTTCAAGAAGCTGTGCAAGGTAGTCGCCCACCTGCACTATCGTCATGTCACTTCCTGCGGAATCCGCAAATGCTTCCTGTGAATGGGTATGATACAACAGTATGCATGGTCTTTTATTCTTCACCGACAACTCCAGCTTCAGAAACTCCTCCGGCTTTAATAAATCCCTTGAAAGTGCCGTGTGTGCCGGAATTACATAAAAATTGTCATGAACAAAATCATAGTTTATCAGGCTTTCATAGGCATAAGGAACGGTGGCATCAGTCCATGGAATACTTCCGGCAGGGAGAATATAATTCTCCTGTGTGCAGCCCTGTTCATCGCCGGAGTCTCCATTATCCCTCGGTGTGCTGTCATCATTATCGCTGCTGCCCTCTCCTGAAGCTGTAGTCTGATTTTTTTCCCCTGAACCGCAGTTATTTTCATCACCGGATATGTCTTTATTGTCCGTATTCGGCTCACTGTCCGGATTATTTTCATTATCCACATATATATCAGCCGCGACAACCTCCCTGTATGCTATGCCACCCGGCAAGACACAGCTCATTTCCCACTCTGTCCGTCCGCCCTCACAGCCGGCTTCCGCCGCCATAAAGCGGACGAGCGGAAATATATTTCCAAACACAATGACCGCCGGATGTGTGTTCTCAGCATAATAATATAGCGGCTTATCATAAAAGCCTGCCGGACAGAATGTATTGCATGCTGTTTTTCCGCCTATCGTGACTATCTGTCTCAGCCCCGCCTTACTCAGCGCTCCAAAAGCAGGCAGAACCACACAGCTTGTCACAATGACAAACGTGATAATTCTGCTCATTGTTTTGTTAAAGAATCTATGTCCTGTCACAGCATACTTCCACACCTCAAGCTTATTGCAGTATATTCTTTTCACGTCAAAATGATGTTGCTATTTTTGCGACATTGATATATTGACCGCCTCAGATATCGTGAAGCTTATCCTCTTGACCAGCTCATCAACGTCCTTCGGTGTGACATACATCCGGAACATACTCTCAGGTATAAAGTCCTGGACAACCTGTTTTCTCCTTGAATAATCCATGCTGTCAAGCAGACCTTCAAGCGCATCTCCCACGATGGTTGCGGCATCCACGACAGTCGGCACTCCTATCGCAATGACCGGCACCCCCATGTTCCTATCATTTATGGCGTTTCTATGGTTCCCGACCCCTGAACCCGGCATGATTCCTGTGTCGGAGAGCTGTATGGTGTTGGCAAGCCTTGCCGTGCTTCGCGCCGCAAGGGCATCAATAACAATTATGCAGTCCGGCTTCAGCTCTTTTACAACTCCCATGATAATCTGTGCCGTCTCCATTCCGGTCTGTGCCATAACTCCCGGCGATATGGCGCTCACATATCCGAAGCGCCAGTCATCCTCAGCCAGCTTCTCCGTAATATCCAGATTATTCACCACATAAGGTCCCAGCGCATCCGGTGTTGCCTCACGGTTTCCAAGTCCCACCACCATGACATGATACGGTGGTTCCTTTTTCATATGCTTTTTTATAGTCTCCCTGATATATCCGGCAAGAAATTCGGACACCTCCCTGTGGTATTCCCCATCATTTTCGGACAGTGAAACCGTCTCAAAGGTGTAATATACCCCCTTTGCGCGCCCCATGCTCCTCTCACCTGTCTCATTCAGTATCCTCAGCCGGCTCACCTTAATTCCCGTACTCCCATCGGTCTGCTCATCAAACACTACCCCATTAAGACTTCCGTCCTCATCAAGACTCTCCTTCGCCTCAAGCGCTAAATCTGTTCTTATCATCAACCCCATGCTGCAAACACCTCCCAAGCTATTTTCTCCAAAATTTCTTAAAAAAATTCGTTGCAGCGCTTGACAATTCAAGAAATGCGCTCTATAATATGCAAGTATGTTTACATTAGTGCTACCGTGTCTGTTCTGATGTAGACACTTATACTTAGAATATTTTTATATACTATTTGGAGGTGTATTGAATTGGCTAACATTAAATCTGCAAAGAAGAGAATTTTAGTTGCTGCTACAAGAGCAGACCGCAATAAGGCAATCAAGTCTAAGATTAAGACTTATACAAAGAAGGTTGAGGCTGCTGTCGCTGCCGGCGATAAGACTGCTGCTGCTGCCGAGCTTAAGGTTGCATCTACAGAGATCGCTAAGGCTTGTTCTAAGGGTGTATACCACAAGAACAACGCTGCAAGAAAGGTTTCCAGATTAGCTACTCTTGTTAACAGCATGAACTAATCTAAGCTTTCTGCAACACATAGCAGGCTTATTATATAACGAATTTTAACAGATTATTATACCACTGCTTATTGATAATCTGTTTCTGATTTATAAAAAATAACCCATGATGGTGGCTGCCCATCATGGGTTATTTTTTATGCTGCAGAATACTTGACTATCAGCATCTCAACAGCTAATCTGTCCTCTAATCTTCCGGTTTTCACCGCTTCCTCAAGCGTAACACACTCTTCAAGTGCTCTTCTTAACGTACCGGTCTTAAAGGGTCTTGCCTGCGCCTGAAGCTTTCCGACAAGGAAGCCCTGTATTCCCATCTTGCCCGCAATCGCCGCCGAAGCATTCCCATTCTCAGTAAGCTCCTTTACCATAAGAAGCTGGTTGAAATTACGCGCTATCAGAAACATGATTCTCATAGGAGGTTCCTTGAGTGTGAGCAGATCATAGTACAGCTCAAGCGCCTTTTCCTGATTCTTCTGCGATATGGCGGTTATCATATCGAATATGCGGTTCGTGGTCTGTGTGGTGCACACCTCCTCCACATCCTCTGAGGTTATTCTCTCACGCCCCATCGTGTAACATATAAGCTTTTCAAACTCCCTTGATATGTTCTCCATTGAGTTGCCCGTCTTGGTAAGAAAAAGTCTGATTGTGTCATCATTCATCACGCGGTTCTCTCTCTTTAGAAGTCCGACAACCCACTTGATTATGTCATTATCGCTCTGCTCATTAAGCTCACTTATATAGCCCTTTTCCTTGACCGCCTTATAGAGCCTGTTCCGCTTGTCAACCTCATTCTCTATGAACACAAGAACTGTTGTGTCCGGGAGATTCTTTACAAGCTCCACAAGCATATCATCCGCCGACGTCTTGAAAAACTGGCTGTTCTCAATAACCACAAGCCTTCTGTCCGCAAAAAAAGGCATGGTATCAGCTATCTCCGCCACCGCCTTACTGTCAGGAGCCTTGCCCTCAAAATAAGAATAATTCATAGTATCTCCGTCAGGAACTATCGCTTTTTTCAATCTGTCGCGGAGCCATTTTTTCAAATAGTCCTCACTGCCATACAAAAGATATACAGGCTTGAAGCTGCCTGATTTGATATCAGCCGTAATATTTCTCATTCAACTCACCAATTCATATTTTTAATATCTTGTCTTTGCAGGTGTTTTTCTGCTTTTTCAGATTTCTATGCCCACATATTTACGCTTTTGCTTGTTTTCTGTTTTGTTTTCCGGCTTTTGTGGATATTTTTCTTCTATTTCACGCCTTTAGTATCTCCGAAAGATTCCTCTGTATACCCTCGGCAATCTCCGGCTTATTCATTGAATATACATGGATATTCTTGACGCCATTTGCCATAAGGTCGATAATCTGGTCGGTCGCATAGGCTATACCCGCCTGCTTCATTGCCTCCTCCGAATCGCCAAACCTGTCGACAATGTTCTTGAAGCGCTCAGGCACATTACAGCCCGACAGCTTCACTGCATTCTTAACCTGTCCCCTCCTGGTAATCGGCATGATTCCGGGAATAATAGGAACAGTTATACCTGCCTCCCTGAGCCTGTACATGAAATTGAAAAATATATTATTGTCAAAAAACATCTGTGTTGTCAAGTACTCACAGCCCGCGTCAACCTTTCTCTTAAGCCCTAAAATATCCTCTTTCCTGTTCGCCGAATCAGGATGTACCTCAGGATAGCATGCACCTCCGACACAGAAATCACCACTTTCCTTTATAAGCTTAACAAGCTCAGAGGCATGTGAAAAATCTGTAAACACTTCCCCCTCATAATTCTTCGGAATATCGCCTCTCAGGGCAAGAATATTCTCAATTCCCGCACTCTTCAGCTCTGAGAGCGCCGCCTTAATTCCCTCTCTATTAGCGCATACGCAGGTAAGATGCGCTATGGTCGGAACATTATATTTCTCCTGAATTGCCTGCGCAAGCGCAATCGTATGTCCCTTGGTGCTTCCGCCGGCACCGTAAGTCACGCTCATGTAGCTCGGTGAAAGCCCCGCTATCCCGAAAGCCGCAGCCTCAACATTCGCAAAATCCGTATCCTTCTTAGGCGGAAAGACCTCGAATGACAGCGTAGGCTTTTCACCGTTTATTATGTCTCTTATCTTCATCTTGTACCTCGTATTTTTCTCATATATTATTTAATATAGCATTTTTCATAGGTACAGGCAAGCGGCAAATCAGCCTCTGTCATCCAATACTCCCCTCATTCTTTAGCCGCATCGTCCTAATTATTTCTTTCCTCAACGATAATCTCGATATCCTCAAGATGGAATTGCTGATCAGGCTCATAGACTACCCTTGCATTCACCACCACGTTATAAGGAATCACATCCTCATCGTACACTGATTTTCCATCACGTTTCACATATATACGTCCTGCATTTACAAAATACCATATTCCATCCTGTTCATGAAAAGAATAATGTGAACCAAAATTAATTCCATCAAATGACTCATTATATTCCTTGTGTTCCTCAAAATGTCCTGACAAATCAACTGAAGCCACATCTTCACCATTCAATGTCATGGTGACAACATTTCCTGTATCATCAAGATAATAGCTCACAGCATTGTCCAAATCACCGCCCCAATCTGAATATTCCTTTATGCTGTAAAAATCCTCTTCACTATTTTCTTTAGCATAATCTGCTTCAATTATATAAAGTTCATCACCCGAAACACCTGTACCTGTATCCATATTTGACCAGATAGCATACTCGTATGCTCCGTCATTATCATAATCTCCATAATGAATCTGCGGCATAACCATGTGTGGTGACATCCAGTTAGTCCAGACAGGAATTACATGCTCACCATCCCTTATGACCATTGTTTCCCCTCCGTACATTCCATACAGCACAATGTCTGAATCTGCAACAGAGTCAAGAATAACATAGTTATCCGATACATCAAAAATTGTATCACCCATTTCCGAAACACCTGTCCAAATCTGTGTTACCTGTTTTAATCTATCTGCTGTAATCCCATCCATGTATTTATTAACCAGAACAATGCTCTCATATCCGGATGAATCTACATCATATTCATAAGCAGGCATCCATAATCCGTCTGTTTCACTATAATCCACCTCAATCGCTCTCCGGCTTCCATCATCAAATGTATATTCCACCACCTTGCGCGAACCATCGAAAGCGGAATAGTAATTATAAACCACACTGGAGGTGTAATTAAACTCCAGCAATGCCTGTACCGAGCTTACCGGATCTTTTAATTTTTCATAAAGACCAGTATTTGCACTCTTAAGTTCTTCAGTCAACAAATCAAATACCCGGACTGCAGCTCCATTTTCATCTAATACCCATTTCCCCAGAAAATCTATTCTGTCCTGTGCACGTTCATATTGTTCGTACACAGTTAACGATAGTTTACTGTCATAATACTTAAGCTTTCCATCCCACGCCGCCAGTGCATCGGCAGAGCTTATATTGATACCACCTATGATATCATATACATCATTTTCCGAATACTCCTCCGAAAATCTTATATACCACACAATATCACTTTCAGCAGCGCTGTATATAACAACATAACCATTCTTCCCATTGTCATCATTATTCCCGGCGATGGAATATATGCTTCTTACAATATTTCCATTATATTCTTTATAGCTGTCACGGCTTCCTCTTAGATTCTCTATTTTCCATGTATAAAGTTCGGTGCTTTCCTTCTGTCTGCCATTGTCCGGGAGAAAACGGTTGCCCGCTTCACTATAAGGAACAAGACTTACGCTCCTTGAATCCTCTGAGTTACTTATACTAAGTATATTGCCATCATAACTGCCTGTCCAACCATCATGTGCTTCATACGCTATATTCCAGCCTGCATATTCTATATGGTAAGCATACTGATTTTTCTCAAGTGTCAAATGGGCAGCATTTATAAACCTATCTGCAACCGTACGTGTTGCCCCTACAGGCAGTGTAAGTGTCCATACTGTACCACTTTGTGTTGAACCGAATATAATAAAGTATCCTTCTCCAGGCTCTTCCGACTCCGATGCAGAGGCGGTCTCATCATATTTGTATATGCTTACTCCTACCTCACCGTCTATATATTCCTCAAGTGTCCCTTTATACTGCATTCCCCATTTCTGCAGCTTGTCACTGGTTCTTAGTTCACCATAGGTACCGGATAAAGATGACATTTGCAGACTCCGCAGGTATGCTTTTTCACCGAATTCGCCATATGCTATGTCAATGCCATCCTCACTGTATGAAAAGCTGCAGCCCGGTATTGTATCAACCCATACCTGCCAGCCGTTATACGCCAAAACTTTGGACAGCTCCAGATGGACAGCTTTTATCAATTCATCCGCCTCCGCGCGCGTACTGCCGACAGGAAGCCTCATCATCCAGACCGTGTCGCTCTCAGGTGAACCGAACACAATGAAATATCCCTCTCCCGGCTCTTCGTTTTCCGCTGGAGAAATCATTTCATTATACTTATATATAGTTACCCCCACATCACCGTCTATGTACTCCTCAAGAGTTCCGGCAAGCGCCATCCCCCATTTACCCGGAGTATCATTGTGCTTGAGGTCATCGTATGTTCCAAGCGGCTGCGGAATCTCATAGCTGTAGATAAATGACCTCTTCCCTGTCGCGTCATTTATTATGTCTATGCTGTCCCCATCATTTGAAAAGCTGTAGCCCGGCATCGCCTCAAACCACACGCGCCAGCCGTTATTATTTATAACGCCGGAGCCACCTTCCGCCATCGTGTTTTCACTCTCCGTCTCCGCACTGCTGCTCTCATCGATATTTTCACCTGCAGCAGACTCATTATCCGGAGCACTGCTCTTAGGATTAGTCATAAAACATACCATAACGACAACACATACGGCAATCGCCGCCAGCACAAGCCAGAAAGCAGGCTTTTTATAGTTAAGCACCGTCTTTATTCTCGTCTTGACACTCACCTCCCCAAAGGCAAGCGGACATGCGCTCACCATTTTTTTCGGCGAACTGCAATTTAAAAGTGTCATGGCATACTGCTTTTTATATTCGATATCTTTATCCGCGATTACCCTCTCATCACATGCAAGCTCAATGTCCCTGCAAAGAAGTATATACGCCACCCAGCTCAGCGGATTGAACCAGTACACCGCAAGCAGTATAAAACCAAGCGGCTTCCACACGCAGTCCAGACGCTTTAAATGCGCCTTTTCATGCGCTATTACATAGCTCTTCTCCTCCTCTGTCAAGAGCGACGGTATATATATCTTAGGTGAAAGTATACCTAAAATAAACGGTGTGTCGATATCATCGCATATATAGATATTTTCCCCATTGTTAAAAGCTGCTCCGGTCTTTCTTCTAAGCAGTATATATGAGCACACCGCATATAAAAGCAGAATCACACATCCTGCAGTCCATATAAATGCAAGCCTTCCCAGACTGATACCACCAAGCTTCCCCGCCAATATCGCTCTATAGCCCACATTGCCGGCTGCAGCCTTCTGAGCGCCGTATGTGGCTGCTCCGCTCAGATTATTGTCTTCATTATCAAGGTTACCTTCAAAATTTCCACCTGATATATCATTAAGCCCACCATTATTTACCCTGTCCGCAGTACCTCCTTGCATGTCATTTCCGCTTGAAATGTTTGGAATATTTCCGGACATATTGTTTTTGTCTGCGATATTCCCAGCTGCAATACCTCCATCCGAAACACTTCCGCCTGTAATATTTCCACCGGCTGTATTCCCCGCCGTAATATTTCCCGCAGCATTATCAATTTCATTATTCAGCTTTCCGGAAGCCATATCAGCATTGCCGCCGGCGGCACCTTCATTGTCCAAAGCTCCCCCGACAGCACCACTCATGTCCTGCAACCCTGCATTGACATTATCCGTTCCGGCATTTTCTAATTGATTTTCATAATCTGCAAATATGCCCTGCGTATCCGGAATCAGACTTAAACGGCTCTCAATCGCAAACGGACACACCAGTCTTATCGCAACCAGCGCCCACAGAAAGCATATTATCTTTCTTGGAACCTTTTTCAGAAATATTCTCAACACAACTATCGCAAGAATCAACCAGCTCGCGGATATACTCATTTGAAGTATTTTGTAAAAAACATCAGTCATCTTAACCCCCGTTTCCCAGACATCAGCCTGCCTGAAAAGCACTCAATTTTCGTTGTCCTGTGTAAATGCAATCGTTTTTGCCTGATTACCTGCTCTCATCAATAATTTTTTTGAGATAAGCTATATCATCCTTAGACAGCTTCTTTCGCGATGCGAATGCCGCTACAAATGACGGAAGTGAACCGCCATAATTCTCGTCAAGGAACTCCTCACCCTTCTTAAGCTGGAACTGTTCCTTGCTTATCAATGATGTCACCACACCGTCTACGTTCTGAAATATCTCCCTCTCGCAAAGCCTTTTTAATATCGTATACGTTGTCGACTTCTTCCACTGAAGTCTCTGTCCGCTGAGTTTTACAAGCTCACCTGAGGCAATCGGCTCATTTTCCCAGATGATGTCCGCAAACTTCATCTCGACCTCGCCCAGTCTGTACTCTGCCATACGTTCTCCTTTCCTGCTTCATTCTTTTTAGTCGTTTGCGAAACTCATTTCAGCCAATAAACAGTTGTGCAATACACCGAGCTTCGCAATTACCTATTCATTCTGTTCATCCGCTATATCAGTCCGTTTCATTGGTCTACTTCCTGTAGTTCATCTTTAGTCTACTACTTGTAGAGTTAATTGTCAATACAATTTATTATTTTTACAGTTTTTAATATATAGTGGGTACGGATTGATATTTACGGCATTGTTTGTCAATTGGTTTAAAACAAAAAGGAGACCTTTAACCTTTAAAGTCTCCTTTGCCTGCCCTGCATATTGACACTAACTTTATACATTATTTCCTATGCTGTGTCACCGCTGTGCGCGGCAGTCAATCACAGATAGAATACTCAAGCAGCTCATACTTCAGCCTGCTGTTCTCCTGTATTCCTTCCGGCAGGAGTGCTCTTGCGACAAGCTTTGGCTCTGCCTGTGCGTCATCCTCCCGCCTTAGATTTGCGTAATCTCCGTCAATGCTGTCTACAATGTAGAATATTGTTTCCATTTATATAGTCTCCTTTTCCTCTGACATTTGTTCTTCCAACAATTTTTTCAAAACTTCCTTACTTGGTAAAACCGTTTCATACTTACTTGCAAAAATCTGTGAATTATTTTCCGGCAAGGTCATCTCTACTACCGCATTATTTTTGTCCTTACAAAGTACAATTCCAATTGTCGAATTTTCATCCGGCAATTTTACTTTTCTATCATAATAATGCACATACATCTGCATTTGTCCAATGTCCTGATGTTTTAATTCACCAATTTTAAGGTCAAACAAAACAAAGCATCGCAGAAGGCGATTATAAAACACCAAATCAACCATAAAGTGTTCCTCATCAAAAGTAAAACGTACCTGTCTGCCAATAAACGCAAAACCCTTTCCAAGTTCAAGCAAAAACTGTTGCAGATTATCTATAATACGGTTTTCAAGGTCACTTTCTGAATACTCTGGGAATTCCTTCAAGCCCAAAAACTCCAGCACATAAGGGTCTTTGACAACATCCTGTGGATTTTCAATGTTCTGACCCTCCAATGCAAGACGATACACCTTTTCTTTATTTGTGCTAAGTGCAATTCTTTCAAACAACGAACTATCATACTGCCGTTTTAACTCAGCTAAACTCCAATCATTCTTTACCGATTCAATTTCATAAAAATGACGTTCATCCACATTATCAATCCGCATAAGTTTCAGATAATGTGACCAACTCAGGAAAAACTTTCTTCCAGAATCCACTGTCGGCAGATTTTCGAATTGGTCAGACAATGTCTGACCAATTTTATCTGTCATATATACAAGATAAAATTGTCTCATCTGCTTAAGATTCGTCACAGAAAATCCTTTTCCATATTTTTCAATAAGATATTCCGAAAGACTCTTTAACAAATATTTCCCATAAGCAGCCCTGTTATCTCCATGTTGTTCTTCTTCAACAATCATTTTTCCAATTTCATAGTATGCATAGACCATTGACAAATTAACCGCCGTCTTGGCATTCTTTCTTGCTTTTGCGAGAACTTCTGAAACATTTTCAAAAAAATTCGAATCTATCAGCGCTATCTCTTTATCCATCACTACACCTCCCAGCCTATTTTTATTATATATTTTCACAATTTTTTATACTTATCACATTCTTATATACAAGCACCTTATTCTGTTCATTATACTATAATCACCAAACTCAATCAAGAAAGTTCACAGCTATATATTCACACCTCATTTTCCTCCGCAATACTCATAAACCAGCATTTCTGCACCGGAAGCCCTGATTTTCGCTATAATCGCCCCACCTTCATCCGTCCTAAGCACAAGCGCGCCGACATCCTCCATGCGCTGTAGTGTTTCCTTGTGCGGGTGCCCGTATGTATTCCTGGCGGCGCATGAAATGACTGCCGCCTGCGGCATAATAGAGGCAAGAAATTCTTCACTTGAGGAATACTTAGAGCCATGATGCCAACCTTGAGAATCGACAGGCTGTCAACCCCACAGTACCTCACCGCTTCCGCTACATCAGCTTCCATCTTAGAGGTCATATCGCCTGTGAACAGAATGGATTTTCCTTTATATTGAAGAAGCAACACAATCGAATTGTCATTCTCTGACTCGCCGGTGCCGGTCTTGGAGAAACCTGTTTTATACGCTTTGCGGTCAACATTTGCATTTGCATCAGAATGTCCAGGTTCATTGAGTGACACAATGCTGCATTCGCCAAATACATATTCCATTCCATACTCCGCGCACAGAATTTCCGTGTCTTTGTCTGCCAAAGCCGTCGCAATATCTTCTATATCTTCTATATCTTCTATATCTTCTATATCTTCTACATCATCTATATCCACAATCCCCTCCATCCTTGCATTGATTTCATCTGCTCCGGCATTATTCAGCCACGCCAAAGCACCTGCATATTTCGATATCCCATATCCGGATATACCATATTCTGATGTGTCACCTCCTAATGCCCCATACTCCACTGTTCCATATTCTAATGCCCCATACCCCACTGTTCCATATTCTGATATTCCATACTCCACTGCTCCATATTCTAATGCCCCATATTCTGATGCCCCATATTTTAACGCCCTTTCCCTCAATTCCAGATACTTAGAATAATCACTCCCATTCAGCACAAGATTATAAATATCGGGAATATAAGCATTACCGGATAACGCCTGAGCCCAGCCATTCTCATGGTCGGCGTCACTGTGTGTCAAAAACAGGAAATCAAGCCTTCTCACGCCCTTATATTTTAGAAACGGCTCAATCACTTTTTCATATATATTCCTTGAAGAAGTACTTCCGCCATCGATAAACACATTGCCTCCGTTTGGAAGGCTGATAAATATTGCATCCCCCTGCCCGACATCTAAGAATGTCACCTCAAGACCACTGCGCCCTCTTGACAACAGAATTATGATGGCAATTACAAGCAGGCTCCTTAAAAATATATTCGCACCCATGACACATTTCCCAGCTTCCGGCTTCTCTGCTTCACATTTCCTTGCTTCACATTTCCTTGCTGCACATTTCCTTGCGCCACCTTTCACTGCTTCGCGTCCCACCTCTCTGTGTTTCTTTACTTCACATTCCGCTTCTCCACATCTCCTTACCGCTCTCTTTTCAATCCACACCACAACACGTTTTCTCTGTGAAAAAAGAAATAACAGAATATAGTACACCATCACCTGCCACAGCTCCGGTCTGCCTACCACAAACACACTTCCCGGAAGCGAAAGCATAAGTTCACTGCCATATCGAAACAGGATAAGTATGTAATGTCCTGCGCCGGCAAAAAAACACCCTGCCGGTATACTTATAAGTCCCAACAGTCCGCAGCCAAGCGCAGATATCATTATTAAACTCATCAATGGGACAACAATAAGATTCAGAAACACAGAATAGACAGGTACTTCGTAGTAGAACCACAGAATGATGGGAAGTGTCGCAAGCTGAATTGCTGCCGGTCCCGTAAGCCACTTTAGCCATTTTACGGAGAATCCATCTGTGACAACCGCCACACCCGCAATAGCCATAAACGACAGCAGGAAACCGGAATTGGCAATAACATACGGATTCTTCAATATAAGTATAATTGCGGACAATGACACAGCTGAAAGGATATCATACCTCCTGCCAAGCACCTGTGCATTCACCGCGCATACAAACATCACTATCGCGCGCGTCGCAGACACGGAATTACCTGTCATAACGCCGAACAATACAACGAATATTCCGCTTATAATCGCAGACATCGGACAGAGAAAACCTATTCTCCGCAACAGCTTGTACAGTCCCATGCCTATAAGCGATATGTGGAGTCCCGTCTGGGGCTTTACCCTGTCTTTTATAGATGGCATAACTTCTTATTATAAAG
>ENA-OURQ01000290-OURQ01000290.1-human-gut-metagenome-genome-assembly--contig:-NODE-290-length-53512-cov-3.245038_pt1 | contig 53512 bp, 68 predicted proteins | sample MGYA00242105_ERZ508999 | MGnify/ENA primary metagenome ERZ508999 (study PRJEB26280, sample SAMEA2338771) | human gut metagenome | biome: human gut; feature: human-associated habitat; material: faeces...
GATGAAAAAGACGTTAAAACTTACGAGTCTTTTGTTTACACTGATCCTTGCAGTATCCGTTGTATTTACTGGATGTGGCAACGGCAGAAAGGATTCTACGACAAAAGGAACAACAGAAAATAATAATGCATCAGGTACAACGGAAGATAATCTGGTAGACGATGCTGAGGATGCCGTTGATGATGTGGCAGATGGAGTTGGAGATGCGGTAGATGATATCGCAAATGGTTTTGATAACTATGACGATGCACATGATTATTTATTAAACCGTCTGCAAAATGACGATAAAGATGGTAAGTATGCACTCCGTGCGAGCTATTTATGGCGCCGAGCTTCGTTAATGAACCATTCATTAACCGTGAATTTGGACGAGATTCCTTTTGCATCCCTGCTGTTTTACATTGATAAGGAGTTGTATAAGAGATACACCATCTCTGCTTATTATCAGTGGCTTTGGAAAGAATGTTTTATCGCAGCCAAATCCGGCAAGTATTCCAAAGATACCCTTTTGATTGAGAAAATTTGTTTTCTCCAGGAAGATATTTACCGTATGGAAGAAAGGATGGCAAAACGCAAGCCAGAAATAAAATTCACCCCGAAGCATCCAGATTCTTATCTACTCTCGCATAATGTTATCGCTGCACATGATGCTATAACGGAAAACTTCAATGCGTATGAAAAGGCACACAAGAATCCAACGCGGACCGCTGCATCGATCAAGCGACTTGTCCCTTGCTATCGCGGAAAGCGTGGTAACTGTGTAGAAGATGATACCTATGAAGTCCAGCAGCCAATGTCCATGGACGATATTCTGGATGAAGGCATTCAGCTTCACCACTGCGTAGGCAGCTATTATCAGGATATCGTTGATGCAAAGGGCGATATGCTGATCTACTTCATGCGCGAGAAGGCTTTCCCATATCAAGCACTTATCACCATTCAGGTGAACCGCGATAAGGATGGTAATTACTTCATCGTAGAGGCGTCCGGAGACAGCAATCGTGAACCTACACGGCAGGAAAAGGCATTCCTTGATAAATGGATTGCTGGCTTTAATGCCCATATCAGCAAATTTACCGGTATGAAGCGTAAGGAAGCAATCGACGCGATGTGCCGAGATGATATGCAGGTCTGGTGTCAATGGACCAGCTACAGTTTAGATGAAGCCAACAGTACCATTGAGAAAGCCCTTAAGGTAACGGATTGGGATACGGCTCTGAAAGGTGTTTGCGACGATTATGAACTGACGCACAAATGCAATGGCAGTCTTTATATCGCCGCGATGTATGGTCTGTGTTGCCAGTCCATAAAATACACAGATTTTATTTCGTGAAAGGCTAACAAAATGTCTCTTTTCTGCTATATTGGGCCATGGCTAATACGTTTTCTCTTAGGCGCCTGCGTCTTTAACTTTTTCTACGCTGTTGTGTATCACAGTATGTGTTGCCGCTGCTTCGAAAAAATCGGCGTGCAGGCGCTCTTAGCCTCCATATTCGGCGGACTTACGGCTTGCCTTTCGGCGTTTTGCTTCGGCGATAGCGCACAAGCGATACTCGCATTTGCGTTTTGCGGGGTGCTACTCTGCACAGCGTTGATTGATATCGAAACGCTCGAGATACCCGATCGAATACACGTTATCATTCTTGTGTTAGCGGTTCTATCGACCGTTCACTCCACAGAAGCTGCGATTACAAATCGCCTTCTAGGTGCAGTCATCGTAAGTGTTCCTATGCTGCTGATAGCTCTTTTGGTTTCAGGAGGCTTCGGTGGTGGTGATATTAAACTGATGGCGGCGAGCGGTCTACTACTCGGCACAAAAGAAATTGTAGTCGCAGCGTTTGTCAGCATCCTCACTGGAAGCATATACAGCGCATACCTGCTCATAACGAAACAAGCGCAAAGAGAAACACAATTCGCCTTTGGGCCATTTCTATGCACCGGCCTCGCGTTCGCCGTCTTTTGGGGACATGCTTTCGCGGACTGGTATCTTAGCTTACCAACATTTTAATTATTTTGATTGCACTTCATCTATCTGGCGCCCCCGGATAGATGAAGTGCAAATCATTTAACAGTATAAGTATAAGGAGGATTGCGGATAGAGCGTAATGCTATCCGCGTACTATTATGAGTGTTATCGCAAACTTTCATAAATACTACAAAGATACTGACCCAGCTCTAGATCTCTTTGATGTAATCGTCAGTATCTACAAGTGGTTCTATCGAAACATGTGGGAGCGCCGCGTTCAGTATATGGAAACAGGAAAGGTAATTCCCATTGCTACCTCTGACTTTCCAGGCCAAGATTTCGGCTTTATGCCGATGGAGGCTGTTTTCTACACCCGCTCTTGTTTTAGAACCATGTATTCAAACAAAAAATCCGCTGCCATTTCTTCCGAAGGATGTGTAATTCAACTCCCAGACAGCGTATCCGAGGAACTTTCATTGACCAATGCTTATAGCATTCTCTGGACGGGGTGTCAAACACTCTGCACCATTCCAATCGCAGTAAATAATGAATGGGGCGATGTTTTATATGCAACCTGTCCAATAATGCCTGCTGAAGATGGGTCGACATTCATGTTGGATAAAAGCTGTCCGGTATATTCGCTCTATGATTTCTCGAAGATTATAATCGTTAGCACATTGAGTGCCGAGAGAAGAGTTTTGTATAATGCCGTCTCCGGAGTATTTAATGACAAAAAATATGTTGATGTTCTATCGACATATCTTCAATCTTTATACAAATGTGAGGCTCTCTCTTGTGATGAGAAGATGGATTCGCACTATAATATTATCAGTTCAAAGATTGTATCTGAGGTCACCTCGATTGGGAAAATCACAGAAGGTCTCACCGGATTCCCAATCAACTGGTATAATGATTTATTTGAACTTCCAGCTAACACTATCGTTCGAGCTTTGCAATATGTTGTTGTTGGTGGGAGATTATCAGTTCAAGGTGCAGATATTCTTCTCCGAATGCAAAAATGTTTTGGCAATGCTTTACAGAGTATATATCAAACATACGAAAAGTGTGACTGGTTCTTGCCCCTATTGCTCTATAGCTTTAGTTACTATCTCCCTTACTTCGGGGAAATAAAAAATCTGCAGCAAGTGTTAGGGGTTGATAAGCCTACACTCAAAGAAATGCTGAGCGAGCCTACATCAGATATATTTATATTCTGGAAGGTGATGAATTTGCACTCGCCCTGTTCATATGTTCGGGCCAAGCGACTTTACAGCAAGTTTGCAGATAAAGATGCAGAGCTCATGGTTAACGGGAGTGGCGTGTCCGCTTGGCAAGTGACGCAGATCTCCTGCCCGTACTTTGTGGCTAACGACAAGTTACGTTTTCCTGTCGAAAATCTTTCTTATGCGCAGCAGATGTATGTCTTACATGAGATATATAAAACATATTCCTTGGCCGATTTTTACAAATGGCTCTTGTCAGAATGTTATCTGGCCGTAAAAAGTAAGAAGTACGCACGCTCTGATTTCATTATGGCCAAAGTGCTGAAATTGGCATACGATTATCATAGAATGGCTCGTGAAATCAATCCATCTCAGGCGTTTACTCTTCCACACAATATTCAGTTGGCCCATGATGCTATGGTTGATATCAGCAATGCTCATAAAAAAGTTCACAGCAACTCCAGCTGGCAGGCAGCCTCTATTAAGCGGCTTGTCCCATGCTATCGTGGCAAGAGAGGGAATTGCGTTGAAGATGATACCTATATGGTATGTCAGCCAATATCCATGGACGATATTCTGGATGAAGGCATTCAGCTGCATCACTGCGTAGGAAGCTACTGTCAGGATATCGTAAAAGCCAAAGGCGATATGTTGATTTACTTTATGCGTAAGAAATCAGCCCCAAAAACATCACTGATTACGATTCAAGTCAATCGAGCGGATGATGGTTCTTATTACCTGATCGAGGCTGCCGGTGAAAACAATCGCACCACAACAAAAGATGAAAATTGCTTTATCGAAAAGTGGTTAGTTGCTTTCAACGAAAATATTCAACGCCTTCTTTCGACCAAAGGTCGTAAGAATATTTGGTTTGACCAGTGCCAGGATGACCTTCATGTCTGGTGCCAGTGGGTAAATATGTCTACGGAAAACGCAAAGCGAATGGTAGGAGAACATCCTGCTGAGAAGACTTGGGACTCCGTAATGAAGGAAATCTTAGTGGCGTATGCACATGCTCTCAGCCGAGAGCAGGATCTACCTTTCAAGTCGGTTGCTTCATCTATAAAACCGTACATTGCCGCAATGTATGGATTATGCTGTATGCAATCCATAAAATATCGAGACTTTGAATACATTCGAGACGACGAAGAATAAGTAAAAGCGCCTCCTGAGGCTTCCTCGGGAGGCGCTTTTATTTATTATTTACCATTTTGCATTGGACGTTATAATATGCTTATGATTTTCTTTGATTGTATTTGATGAAACTTTATCTGATATTAAAGCAGTATTTTGTGATTATTATGCATTATTTTTTATTTATTACCCGATTATATATTCCTGCACTTTGCAAAAATATTTATTGCACACAATTTTTAATAGTAGTATACTTAAAACAGAGCGATATTTTTGTTATGCGTAACTCGGCCATTTGCAGTCACGTACGCTCGTTCAAACCCAGTGCATTTTATTCTCCTGTCGCAATTCCACATATTCAGGAGGAAAATTGGGATTGTTTGCAAACTCACGTCGATTGGAGGATCAATACTGGTCAATACCCCCGCCTAAACCGGTACGCCGGTTATAGACGGGGCTTGCAAGAAGCTGTGATAGCATCCAACTGTAAGCCCGATTGATTAGCCCCAGCGAAAGCTACGTTATGCGTTAATGAAATAGGCACCTTAAAAATAGGCTTTGCCCTATGTACATACTCCACAAGTGTACAGCTCTGCGTGTGGTTGTTAAACATCTCTGAGGGTAGGAGAAGTGCAGCCACTGAAAACAACGTAAAACATCGGCGATGTGGACCACAGGTCTCAGACCTGCATTATAGTTTCATTACTATGTAAGAAAGGAGTGCTCTGCTATGAGCAGCAACAGCATCTGTGTCATCGGCAAGTCTGGTGAGCGTTTGATGCCGTCTTTCCGTCCCGGCAGAGTACGTCATCTTCTGAAAGACGGAAAGGCAAAAATCGTTAAGCATCAGCCGTTCACAATTCAGCTGTTGTATGACAGCAACAATTTCGTACAGCCTATCGAGCTGTGCGAAGACGTTGGCTACAAATACATCGGCATCAGTGCGAAAAGTAAGTCTCACGAGTATGTGTCGGCTCAGTACGACACTCTCGCAGACGAGAAGAAAAACCTCGACGATCGTCGAAAGTATCGCCGCACAAGAAGAAATCGTCTTCGTTATCGCGAACCGAGATTTGATAACCGACGTCGCGAGAAAGGTTGTCTTGCCCCATCTTTAAGACACAAGAAGGAGCTTAACGTCAACCTGATCAAGACATATGTTTCGGTTATGCCAATTTCTCGTGTTATCGTAGAGGTCGGGTCCTTTGATACGACGCTACTGTCGGCAATCGCACAAGGAAAAGTAAAACTCGAAGGAGTAGACTATCAGCAGGGTCCGCGATATAATATCGCAACTTTGAGGGAAGCCGTATTCTTCCGAGACGACTACAAGTGTGTGGTCTGCGGACGATCCGTCATCAAAGATACAGCAATATTGCACGTTCATCATGTGTATTATTGGAAAGGCCGGCACGGCTACAAGCTCGATGAGCTCGCCGCTGTGTGCGAAAAGTGTCACACGCCGGCCAATCACCAGAAAGACGGCAAGCTCTTTGGCTTTGGCGAAGACCAAAAATTCAAGGACTTGTCAGGTGCAGCGTTTATGAATACCGTACGCTGGCAGATCGTCCAGGCGCTGCGGGAGATATATCCCAAGGATTTCGTGCAATTTACTTATGGAGCGATGACCAAAGCAAAACGGATTAAGCTCAAGATCCCTAAGACGCACAACAACGATGCTTATGTAATGGGCGATTATCACCCGTCACATCGGTGTGCGTTCACGCACTACCAAAAGAAGCACAGGAACAATCGCATACTGGAGAAGTTCTACGATGCTTCTTACATCGATGCTCGTACAGGGAACATGGCAAAAGGCAAAGAACTTTTCAATGGTCGAATCAATCGCAACCATAAGAAAGATTCGGAAAACCTGCATCAATACAGACAACAAAAAATCTCCAAAGGCTATCGAGCATTTCGTCGCAAAACGACAAAGCTCAACCCCGGAGATATCGTCTGTCTGGATGGCGAAAAACTTATTGTACATGGCACACATACCAGCAAAACGGGTAATGTCAATGTACAATTTAAAAAACCATCCAAAACGGGTAAAAAGTCGGCCAGTTTGAAAAAACTTGCTATTATAAAAACAACAGGCACTATACGCCCTGTATGGGAAAGAGTGCTTCAATAACTTAAAGGAAGGAGTAGCAGGGTATTTGCGCAACTGAGTTTTTCTCTAATCAACTCTTTGTTGGCGCATTCCCCACCGCCCAAACCAAACGGTTATGGACGGTGTACCCTGCGCACAAATTTGATGGATAATCAGGAAAACAAAACACCGTCAACTGAGCCGTCTGAAACTCAGAAGAAAAGCAATAAGAAAAAGATCATTGCGGCTATCGCAATCATTGCGGTACTGATCGGCGGTATTTCTGCCTACTGCATTATGAAAAACCGTTCTGATGACGGCAACAGTAGCGGCATGGTATGGGATACCAACGCCGAAGAAGGCGGCTTGAACGGCCGGAGTGAAGAAGAGATCCAGGCTGAACTCAACAAGAAGGTTGAGGAGGGTATGATCAATATTTCGATGAATACCTCTCCGACATTTCATGATGGCAAGTCCAAGGGCAATCTGATGATTGTCAATTCCGAGGCAAATCACTATCCTCAGATCGTTTATATCGTTCGCAAGGACACGAACGAAGAGATTTACCGTTCTGGCGGTATCCCTGTTGGCAGCAAGGTCGAAAATGCAGCCCTGAGCGTTGATCTCCCGGCTGGCACCTACGATTGCATTGCTTATTTCAACAATGCAGATCCCGAAACCGGCGCTATTCTCGGTACGGCAGGTGCGGAAATCACTATCACTGTCGAAAACTAATTTGGTTGTTTCGAGTGGATGTTGTACAGGACACTCTTCGGTGCCTTTGGAGTCGAACGTATAACCTTCTCCCGACGACATATATTACAAATTCATTTTTTGAAAGGAATGGGAAATTATGAAACTGAAAAGAACGGCATCGTTACTCATGTCTTCCGCTCTGATCGCTTCGGCACTCGGCATGTCTGCTTTCGCAGCAAATGACGTTTCGGCTCCTGGTGCAGGTACCACCCCGGTAACTGTAACTGCGGAGGCATCTACGTTCAATGTTACAGTTCCGACTGCAATTCCTCTTGCCGTCAAGGCAGATGGCACTGTAACTGTGCCTGAGAATGTGGAGATTATCAACAACTCCTCTGGCCCAGTAAAGGTAACATCCGTTGCGATGAACAACAGCGCTTGGTCCATGACCGACTACAACGGCGGTGATCGCGCAAAGCTCGCGGCCGCAAAGGTTGGCAGCAAGAAACTCGGTCTGTCTCTGACCGCCAAGAACGAGTCTGAAGCCAGCAACAAGGACGGAAATCAGACTTTCTCTCCCACCAAGTGGCTGATGCAGGGTAAGGATGGCGGCACCGCAAATGCTAAGCTGCCGATTACCGTAGGTGCGATTGCCACCGCCAATGATACCGCCATTTCCGTGGCAGAAACTGCTGCTAATGTAATCTTCACGTTGGCATGGGATGCTGCCCAGGCATAATAAGGAGGGAATACACTATGTTGAACAAGAAAATTGCCTCGGCTGCTATGAGCGCCTTTATGGCGATGGCCATGACAGCTACCTCTTTTGCAGCAGGTAACGCTGCAGACCTGTCTGGCGGCAAGTCCGAAAACACCATTCCGGTGCAGATCTCTGCTGATGCGACAGTATTTGACGTTACTGTCCCGACTGCATTCCCCGTCACGATGGATCCGACCACCGGCGTGGTAACTCCGGCTGATAACACTATCATCACCAATAATTCTTACGGTTCCATCAAGGTATCCAATATCAAGGTGAACAAGGCCGGTGACTGGAAGCTCGCAGCATATGATACTGACATGTCCAAGGAAGCAGTTGATGCCAACAAGATTGGCGTTCAGATTACTCCGCAGGGCGGCGCACAGGGTAGCAAAGGTACTGCTCTCGCAACCACCAATGCAGATGCAAATACACAGACCCTGCTGGACGATGCTGCAGGCACTGCTGCTGAGTGGATTATCAACGGCAAGGATGCAACCGATCAGTCTAACAAGCTGACTGTTCTTTATAATGCAAATGCTTCGGCGGTATCTCAAGCGATCACCAACGCAACCGTTGCGAACATCGTTGTTACCGTAAGCTGGAACGCTTAAACACGCGCCATAAATATAATCGCGGGTACTCTGATAAGAACAAGAACGCTGAGGTGGAGTTCCGCTTCTGTGTTCTTGTTCTTATTTTTAAAATCGGCATATTGGCTCCTATCATTACAAAATATTGTAGTTACGCTGTCTTGAGTATTGCCTTATTTCACAACCTGTTTCGCATGTATTCTCAAGGGAGCGAGAGAATTTTTCGTTTCTTTGCGAATGCAAGAGAAAGGGTAGGTTGAAGTGAATAAATCCCTACAAAAAATCTGCGGAACACTAGCTTTGGCTGCAATAGCTTTAAATATGAGCGCGGGTGCAGCTACTCCTGACAAAACAGTATCCGATACCAAAGTTGACGCATCAACCGGATCTGCAAGCGCTCCGGTTAATGTCACTCGCGGAGCGGCCACATTTAGTGTGACGGTGCCTACTTCGTTGCCAGTCAGCATGAAAGCCGACGGCACAGTTGCTACCGCCACAGACGCCGCGATAATCAACAACGGTTCGTATCCCGTATCCATAAGCAAAGTCGAGATGACCAGTATTAACGATTGGGGCCTGACCGTCTACGACAAAACAGAAGTTCAAAAACTCCCTGTTGACACAAAGAAAATAGGTATGGAGCTTACCATTGGCGGAAAAACCATAATTACTGCCTCTGACACAAACTCCGATACTTTATCTGAAAATTTGGAAACTTCGATTGAGGCTGCTCAGCGATGCCTCGTTTCATATAATGCCGCCATTCCGGCACAGTCTGCTGCACTGAGTGAAATACAGGTGGCAAATGTGATTTTCACAGTGGGATGGGCATAACACAAAAAAGAAGGGAAAGCACAATGGGTAAAAACAGAATTATTGTAACCGCAGTAGCCATAGCGACTGCGGCAAACAGTCTTATTCCTATGGCCGGCGCGGCATCTATCACCGATTATACCGACTACAACGCTAACGCATGGCATGCGCCTGCGGTTAAATTCGTTGTAGACAACGATATCATGATTGGCACCAGCAAGACTACACTGACCGTAGAGCGCAATATAACCCGAGCGGAGTTCGTCAGTTTGATAGACCGTTTATTCGCCACATATCGCCAAACGGACATCTCTCAGTTTGAAGACGTCTCTCAAACTGACTGGTACTTTGACAATGTAGCCATGGGTGTTCAGATGGGTACGATCACCGGTACTTCTGATCGGACCGTATCGCCGAAGGGCCTCTTGACCCGCGAAATGGCAATGACCATTCTCGCCAGAGCATTGGCATTGGACACCACGGACACCTCCAAACTGAATGACTTCACGGATGAGCAGGATATTTCAAGTTGGGCGCGTTCTTCCGTAGCCGTTCTTATGGAACAGGGTAGGGTACAGGGTTACACCGATAACACCGTACGCCCCAAGCAATATATCACCCGTGCAGAAACGGCCCAACTACTCATGAACTGCTTCAACGCACTCTCCAGTGAGATTACGACCAGTAATGTTTCCAGTGACGGAATTTATCTGCTCCGGCCTATACATGACGCAACTGTTCAAAACAGCACGTTTAAGGATACTTTGATTCTGGCCAACGGCTTGCGCGACAGCAATGTGGATCTGAAAGGAACGAGCATTAACCGACTGCTCTGTTGGGGCAGTCATGATGTTTGGGTATATCCCGGATGTACGATCAACGAAATCGTTATCAGCCGTACAGACGGTCCCTGCTATATTCACTGGCTGGGTGATAAGAGCAGTCTACCGAAGATTATAATCCGCGACAAAGCAGATAATGAAAGTAAAGTCGTAGATAAGGACGGCAATCAACTCGATTCGAAGAAGGATGATACGACGTCCGGCGGTGGAACCTCTGGTGGCGGATCGCATGCCTCGCGGAACGTAGTTTACTTCGACCCGTGTAATGGTGGAGGCGTATCCAGCGTTACCATTGACGAAAACGGATATGCCCAGCCTATTGAAACTCCGAAAAAGGACGGTTATGTGTTTGGCGGCTGGTATCTTGATAAAGAAGGCGAGCAACGTTTTGTCTTTACTAATAAGGTCACCGTCGGCACCACTTATTACGCCAAGTGGTATACAGAAGACGAGTGGCGTGTCATTGAGGAACTTAACCATGCGGTTACCGGATCGACTGCAACAATTAAAGCAGATACCGATTTGTTCGCAACCGTTGGCGCCTCCCGTGTACCGTGCAACATTCAAAATGCCGCCGGAAATTCTTGTGATGTAACCGTAGAGCTTGTCCTTAAGGACTCTGGGCAGGTGATCGGTCGTATCGAAAATCTGAAGCCGGGCCAAACAGCTACGGAAATTCCGCTTGTCGAAGATATGCCTGCTTACGGAAACTACCAGACATATCTGAAAATAACGCCTGTTGATGGACAAAGTGGCTATGAAATTGATTCTATGTTGTACGTAGCCTATAAGTGGGCTGTGTAAGGGGGATTCGATATGCGAACAATATTTCGGCGACTTACTCAATCACTGATTATCTCCATTCTATTCGTAATCGTTCTTGGATGCAGCGCTTATGCAGCAAACATTGATGCAACTGTACCGGCATCGCTGCCTATTACGGTATCTTCAGACGGGGTCGTAACAACTGCGACAAATGCAGCTATTCACAACTATGGCAGTTCACCTATTTTTGTGTCGTCCATCAACGTCACAGCGGAAAATGGTTGGTCGTTGGCAACGAAAGATGCTGCTGTATCGGCATCTATTGGTGCCAAGGTCATTTCTATGGGGTTTAACGGTTCCTGGATGGACGCATCGGGCACTGTTGACACCTCTGATTTTGATCGTATTTCTTCCAGTGGCACTTTAAATCTTTCTTATGATGCAAAGATCCCGAGAGTAGTTACTGCAGAATCATCATCCACGGCTGCTACTGCAACCTTCGTAGTGGGATTGCCAACCGCCCCTACTATGGCAGCGGGTTCTTCATGGTATAAATCTACTAAAAAGCGAACAACCATTACGAAAATCACATTTATGGATAGTTACAAGCCTTCAGCCCCCGCTGATGAAAAATGGACGGCTGATGTAAATGACACTGGCGATATTACCTGCTATCGCACAGGAACAGAAATTGTTATTGCTGGTAATGGAACAGGAAAGATTCAAGCCAACGCTGATTCGACACACATGTTCTCGAACGCAGCATATAACACTCAATTCTTCAAACTCACATCCATTGAGAATTTGACTTTGCTTGATACTTCTAACGTCACCAATATGCGCTACATGTTCTATGATTGTACCAAACTGAAGAACCTTGACCTTTCTACGTTCAATACCATCAACGCCACCGACATGGGTTTTATGTTTGCCGGTTGCCCTGATGTAGCGAGCTTTGACCTGTCCGAGTTCGACACGACCAACGTCACCGACACGTCTTCCATGTTCTCCGGTTGTTATGGACTGACGAGTCTTGATCTGTCCGGGTTCGACACGACCAACGTCACCGATATGAATGATATGTTCGAAGACTGTAGCGCACTGACAAACCTTGACCTTTCTACGTTCAATACCACCAACGTCACTAATATGAACGGCATGTTTTCAGGTTGCAGCAAGCTGGTGACTATTTATGCGTCCGATAAATGGAATACCGATAAGGTGGATAATAGTATATACATGTTCTCTAGCTGCACAAATTTGCGAGGTGACATTTCATTTAACACGTTTTATGTGGATAAAACATATGCAAAAACGAGCGGTGGATATCTGACCTACAAGGCAGCTTCTACAAAGACCCTTTCTTTGAACATCGACCCCAATTCCGGTGCTGTAACCAGCTATGATGTATCTACGAACCCTATTTCTCGTTTCCGTGCTTTTTTAGATTGGAGTGATACCGCAAATGTTGCTTAACAAAAAACTTACTCTTGCCATGGCAGGTATGCTGGCAGCTACTAACGTAGCTGCCGCTGCCGCCCCAGTAGGCCAGCAAACGACAACAATTCCAGTCACCCTTACCGTTGTTAACACAATCAATTCGATCGATGTTACACTTCCTGCTTCGTTTCCAGTCAGTGTTATGGACGGTAAGGTATTGACCGCAACAAACGTGGATATCCGCAACAATTCGACAAAAACCAAAGTTGAAGTCACGGATATTCGAGTAACCGACGGTGCTTACAAAGTAGCTAATTACGAGTCATTTCCAAACAATGATAAAGGAAAGATTGCGATGTCTTTGAATGGTTGCACAACAACCAGCGCCGGAGCTCTGACCATCAGTAAAACAGCCTTCCCGGTAATAGGGGAGGGGGAGACCCTGCCAATCAACTACAAAGCAAAAGTAGCTGCTACGGGAGCAACCAGAAAACTGAACGCAGCCAATGTAATCATTACGCTGAAAGCAGTCAAGTCATGAAAGAAGTGTGTTTAAATTGGTACCTCGCAAATCCTTAAGCATTATGCTTGCCGCACTCGTTGCAGTTAACGCAACCGCTGTCACTTCGTTTGCAATCGACGAAGGTATGAGTGTGCCTGAAACTGTCGCCAGTATTATCGAATCTGTGACAAACAGCGATAGCGCTTCCAGTAATAACAATTCCCTTCAAACAGACAGTAATGCGACTCCTGGAACCGACATTTCGGACAATTCCGATTCAAATGCCAAGGGAGATACTGAATCTTCTACCGACACAACCAAAGAAGATTCTAATTCGCAGCCTGATGCTGATACCGGAGTTTCGACCCCTAAGCCAAATCCTGATGTGGGAGAAGAAGTTCCTTCCGCTCCTAGCACAGATTCCAACAAAGACAACAGTTCTGATAATAGCGGCGAAAATTCGGGTGAAAGCACCGATAAGGGTAATACCGGAGATCTCCCTGCACCGGAAGAGCCCGGCAAGCCAGATGTTGTCCCCGACGAAAAAACAGATCCTCCAATTGTCGTTGACCCGGTAACACCGACAACTCCTGTTGAACCCACAGAGCCGAAGCCGGATACACCAAGCACGCCTGCTGTACCGGAAACCCCGGAACAGCCGCAGGAGCCTGAACCGCCCACTGTAGATGTTCCTGATTTGCCGACAACTACTGTGACAACAACCGAGAAAAATGAAGATATTCCAGATCGCCCGACACAGGTTGAAGCTGATGAAAATGGCGATGTTCCGGTCGATGAACATACCCTTGTGGACTTCAATTTTCCATCTAAGGTGGGAGACACGGAGCTGCACTCTATCAGTGATGAAGCATTCAAAGGCTGCCAATACTTCCATTCAGTAAGCATCCCACGGGAAATCACTGAAATCGGCAAGGATGCTTTTGCTGACTGTGAGGGCCTCGAGTACATCATTCTCGAAGGTCGCACAAACACTGATGATATGACATTGGGCGAGAACTGGAACGGTTCTGCACAGATCGTATACGAGCTGGTAGAAGTAGAAAAAACGGTTGATGTTCCAGTAGATAACGATACCGCAGATAAAGACCCGTCAGAGAATGTAGATACGAGCAAGGGTTCGACCGATCTCCCAGACTCTTCGTCTGAAAATACTGATTCGAACGACGAAGATAATTCCTCTGAAAAGAATAATTCCGAAAACAGCAATACATCCACTGACGAAGAGGTTGCTTTGCCGCCTGAGCAAGAAGACCTCACTGCTCAACAGGTCGGTTAATCGCAACTGCGTAAGAATAACTGCACGCGTTTCGAAGAGAGGGTGCAAAAGTCATGAAATATGTCATTATAATCAATGCGCTTGCATTCGCATTATTCGGTATGGACAAACGCTTTGCACAGAAAGGGAACTGGCGTATCCCCGAAAAGCTGCTCTTTATTACCTCTATCTTCGGCGGTGCAGCAGGTGCCATCGTCGGAATGTACTTCTTCCACCATAAGACCTTGCATAAGAGCTTCAAGTACGGCTTACCGCTCATACTTATCCTCAATATTGCATTTGCAATTTGGTATTGTTTTTCTTCCGTCGAATTGCTATAATATATGCATACGAAGTCTTTTTTTGCATTCTCTTAAAAAGAATGTTTGTCCGTATTTTGATCTTCAAAAGATCAAGTTCCTCACTTCACTTAAAAAGACACCTATCTATTCTGATAGGTGTCTTTTATTTTATAAAAATCGAAAGGAATGATTATGTGAACGCTGTTCTACTCAGTTTGAAGCCACGTTTTTGCAACCTCATCATCAGCGGAGCGAAAAACATTGAGATCCGTAAAAACCGCCCCACCAGTGAACTCCCATTCAAAGTGTATGTGTATTGTTCAGAACGAAACACTCACAATTCACATCACATCTTGGAAGTTCACTCGGAAGGGAAAATCTACCGTTGCAACGGCAAAATCATAGGCGAATTTATTTGCGAAGAGATTATATCCAGCAATGACTCGTCAACCTCAAACTACTCTGCATTAGAGAAAGGCTCCTGTCTATCTTCGCAAGAACTCAGTGCCTACGGCCGAGGAAAACCACTGTATGGTTGGCAGATTTCTTTCTTCCATCTTTACGACAGGCCACAAGGCCCGGAAACCCTCTGCACAACCGAAGGCAAACCCTTTCATCGTCCACCACAAAGCTGGTGTTATGCAAGACCAAATATGTAAAGGAGATCGCAAAATGTTAACTATTCCTATTAGAAACGGAAATATTCTGCATTCCGGCGCAGACATTATCGTCCAGCAGGTCAACTGCCGTGGCGTTATGGGCGCTGGATTAGCCAAGCAAATTGCTACACGGTATCCTGGTGTACTGGCAATGTACAAGAAATACTGCCAGGAGCATCCCGAACCCTCAAGTATGCTGGGCAAGGTGCTGTTCGTCGAAACCGAGCGCACTACACCCATTATCGCCAATATCTTCGGTCAGAATTACTACGGCAGGAAAGGCTGCTTCACGGATTACGCCGCCCTTGAAAAAGGACTGGCTTCTATAGTAAAATTCGCGGAAAAAGACGATATGCGCGTTGCCATCCCATATGGGTTGGGCTGCGGCCTTGCCGGCGGCAATTGGAACATTGTATATGGAATAATTGCTCGTCAGTTCGAAGATTACTCTCGCGCCGATATTTGGGCCCTCTGACTCCTCCCGTCTAAAAAGAAGAGGACTTTCGACATCAAAAAAGCGTTTTGCAAACTGCCATCCACGAGCTGCGCCATCTTCAAATGGATACGAATCCATTTCTGCTAGAGGATATTTATCCTGTAGCCGAGTCTACGGAAGAGGCGGTAGAGGCATATTGTCAAGCGGTTTTTTGAGAACAATTCTGTCCTTGAGAATGTCTTTCCAAATCTGCAAGTACCTTTATACCACAAAGAGGGGCAAGATTTTTTCTTGCCCCTCTTTGTATGTAGCACATCATACTCTCGTACACATATCTTCAGCAAGTCTTTCAAGCCTAATATCTGCTTTCTCGTACTCGTCCAATCGACTTTTGACAGCTTTTATAATATTTTCCCCACGGGCAATAATACGCTCACCAGCATTGTGAAAGTATGCCGTACACTGCTCGAGATTTATCGGCAGCAGCGTCTGATCGCCTTTAACAAATTGCTTGAAAAGGTTTGTGCTCTCACTCATCCAAAGAGGAGATACAGCCATTGTCCCAGACTTCTCTTTGACAAAGTCCTGCAAGAAATTGCGACGAATGTAATCTTGAAAGTCTTCGTAGTCGCTGATATACGCTAAGAACTCTCGACCACCCGGAAAGAGTGAAACGCCTGCTGCAAAGCCTTCGCCGTACTCGAAATACTTCTGAACCCACATCAGAAAAATATCAATATAATCATTCGAAGGGCCTATTCCTCGTGCACCATTTAGATCTCCGGAGGGGCAGGGCAGAATATTGCCCACAGTATGACAAAGTTTGATAAACTCTGCAAAGTCCGTATTCGTCTCATATAAATTATGCAGCATTGGTTCCTTATCGTATTGCTCGAGCACAAGTTCGTTTATATTTTGCCGCTTGTTCTTTAGAACCCCTTCGGGATATAGATATAGATATATGCGAGCTGTTGTAGCATACGAGTTTATAATATCACCACGCACAACAAACGGGACTTCTCGGCTACGCAGTTCGAAATTGTCTCCTTTGCGACGGATCTTCCAACGATTAAAGCCAAAGGAAAGCCAGAAAATTATCATAATTCGTAAAGACTTATCGCATTCGCTATCCAAATCCTTCTCAGATTTATAGCTACACAACCGTTTCCACGGGTGCTCTTCCGTCCTATTGCGGTCCAATTTCAAATCGTAGCGTACTAGCTCATCGATATCGCCATCTCTCAATTCACATATAATCCGGACGATTTCATCTATCAGTTGCTTTTGCACCATAGGCTTTCTCCTTAACGCAATCCCCTTTGTATTCTTGCGCTCAGTATACCACATGTATACTCACAACAGCAACCCAGATTCATAGTTTTGCTCCATTTCAAAATATATATATTGCAATCCAAATCAAACAGTGATATAATAACTTCAACGAAATCAAAGTGAGGTGATTTTCATGAATGCGTTAAAAATTGCTAAAATACACAATTTCGACAGATATATCTCTTTTTATAGCAATTTATCGTTAGAAGAAGCAGGGGAACTTTGCTATAAGTTCAAAGCTGTAACGGAGAAGAAACCTTCTTCTCTTCATTCACAAATCAATTACTTCTTTGGCATTCAGGGCGGATTCCTTTCGGATCGGCGTTGGGCTGTATGGTCTGAGCAGCTTACCGAAAAAGTAAATCGCCTCCGTCAGTTTGTCTCATTCTCGGAAGAGTTTGAACAGCCATTGTACGTCGGCGCTTGGTATGACGAAAACTTCGCTTTTCTCCATATGGGTAACCCAGAAAAGGGAATTATCATTTGTCACCCGGAAAAGTACATTGACCTCATTGCACCGAAAGATTATTCCAACATCACTCCGGCTGAACTCAGAGAAAGCCTATCGGCACCTCGTGCAACAGACGCACGAGAAATCATTCCGGTTGACGCAGAAAATTCCCTCACGACACAGAACCTGCAGTCTGCGCTTACATTCAACGACAACGAGATTTCCTCTTTGAAGCAGACGATGGACGATGTTCGACACGCGAAAACAGGGGAGTTGGCCGAACTTAAGGCTCAGATCGAGACTATGCAGAATAAGCTCCGTGAGAAGCAGGAAAAGCTCATGGCAGAACTCTCAGAGAAAAAGCGCGAGATGGAAGAAACCAAGTATCGCCTCGAAGGGCAGATCTATCTTTTGGACTCACAGATTTACGCCATTCGCTGCTATGCCGGTGAGGTCGTAACCTTTGCACAAATCCGAAAGGGCGAAAAGGCTCCTGTATCGGAGCCAATCATAGTTCATCAAAAACTGCGCTTCCTTGACGAAGATCTCGGCCGGCTGGCTTCTTTGTATAACATCCAGTGGGACGAAATCCCCATGTTTGAGCAGTTCCTGATGCATTCGCCGCTGGCTCTTGACACCTTTGCACCAAATAAGCGGTGCGTTATGCTGGTTCGTCTAAGTCGTACCGGCAAGCATCTGTCTAGAAACGATGATGCGCCGTATGCCAACCTGATTGACGCATACGACTATTATCACGGAAAAACCGTAGGAATTATCATTCGCAATGGTGAAAATCTTTGGTTGGGTTGGACAGACGAAAAACGCGTGCATATCGACGATGACCTTATTCTCAGTCAGGCGATAGAGGTAGACACGGCGCCTGACGAAGAGAAAAAATTCCGTTTCGAAAGTGAAAAGGAAGCCTTCGAAGCGAAGCAGCGTGAACAGCGCAAGAAAATCCTTGACGGCTTGGTTTCTCGTACGTTTATCTACAACATTCTTCAGGGCATTGTAGATAAGACAGACATTCTGCCGCTGCCATCGGGCGTTAAGCTATCTACGCAGAGCGAATATGTTAAGTACGCGGTAGCCGATGCTTGGATTGCAGACTCGAAATATGGCTCTTTCACCAAGATTGTCGAACGGTGCAATCAGAATATTGCTATGGGCGATATGCTCTTAACCTGTCAGCATCTCACTCCTGAATATGACCAGGGGTCCGGAAGAACTGCCTATGCGGAAATTAACCGAACTTGGCATAATTCTCGCGGCAGGGGAGAACGTAATCGCACTCATGATTGCCATGTCGACGATTGTACCATCTATAAAGCCAATTTGGTCGAATACGACCCGCCAGTCGCTATGGTGCGCTACAAGGTCATTAACACAGACACTACCTTCAAAGGTCCTTTTGTCATAGAAGCAGAGCTTTACACACCCGAGAGATTTCAAAATAGCGAAATCCTCGAAAAATATGAAACCGACCCTGCACGTCATGTATTTGTATCTGTCGAAAAAACAGACACATGGTATTATGGCCGTTCTTCGAACACCAAGCCTGCTCGAGCAAATTTCGAGGTGTACTCCGACGAAATCATCAATCTAACATATATGAACAGCTGCTGGCTCGAATGGGTCATTAACAGCAAGGAGTTAGGCCATTGGTCCATTGGTGGCTCTCAGGTAGATTTCGCATATGCAATTCGCTATCTAAAGAAAGCAATGGATCATATCAAAGCAAGAGAACTCGAAGAGAAGAAACTGCTTGATGCTGTTGATCCAAGCATTTGCGCAAATCCGGAGTGGCCGGTACATCTGTCTGAATGGAAAATCGAAAAGAAGGTACGAGCTCTTACCCCGTATCAGGCGAAACGATTTGCTAAGTATATTGAGGAGAAAGCATAATCTCACTTTCTCCTCAATGAAATCCAAATATTAAAAAAGAGGTTCCTCATATGACACCCTATGATATTCTGAACCGCTAGGCAGAGTACGCCAATGTATATTCTGCGCAGTATCTGGCACATCAGAGCTGCGACCACCTGCAAAAAATCAGAATATGACCCGAATGGACTGTTTTCTGTAATGTACGCAAAGACTAAAGCGGAAATAACACTCAATTACAAATTGCAAATTAAAAGATCGCCTTGCGAATGTATTTTGGAAGGCGATCTTTTTCTATTCCTGCTTGCCAGTTATTTTTTCAGAAGAATATTGCAAAGCAATTCTCAATATGGTATTATATTTCTATAAAAGTCCCTCTTTTCTCATTTTTGAGATTTGTTTCTTTCGTTCTCTGAAAAGAGAACTGTTTCTTATTTTGCCTACAAATCCACTATCAGATTTATTTTCTGATGGTGGATTTTTTATATATATCAACGAATTAGTGAATGTCCAAGTTGGTCATTCAGAAAAGGAGATGATACCCCACAAAAACCAAGTCTTTCACACCAATAAGAAGGAGATAAAAATCATGAAGAAGAAACACATACCGTGTTCTGTAGACATTCAGTGGCCCGCCGGTGCTCGTATCTATCTTTCTGTAGATAGCGCCGAATTAGGCCTTGATGACTACAACGTCCGTATCAGCACACAGGGAACATTGCTCGACCCCGTCCTTAAGTGCGACAATGTTGTATTGGCCACGATTGATGAAATCGATGGTGACCATAACGTAACCCTGTGGGTTCCCAAGAACAAGGTCCGCCTCGTTCACAACTAACAAAAGGAGATATTTATATGGATCTGTTAAGCAAATTCAACGATGTAAAGGTTAATCTGACCGACAAAATTACAACTACGGATCGTCAGTTCTGTGAAGCGCAGCAGAAAGCATATGATCATGCACTGGAGGATATGACCAGCCTGATTGGTCTTCTGACAACAGCGTTTGATCATCAGCGAGATGATCTCGCTCCCTTGAACCCGAGTCCGTACGAAAGCTCTTACTTGGGGGATATCCGGATTTCTGATTTGGAAGATACCAAGAAGAAGATGCACAATCGCTTTGTAGAGAAAATTGTGCACTACTTTGAAAGCACCTACCACACGGAACTGGATAACACCGCGATTAAAGATGCCCTTATCCCTAAGTTGGATATGGACTGGCCAACAGAGCTTCAGCAGAAAGAATATGCCCAGGAGATGAAGAACCTCCATTTGAGCTATTCTGATGTACTGGAGCATATTTTTGCTCAGCTCAACGGTCTCTCCTTCCAGGAGAAGGCATTAACAGAGCTGAAGGAAAAATGCTATGCTTTTGCATGGTGTGATGGACGGAAGCAAGTATTTACGCAGAAAAAGGCTCTTGTATCCTTTTCGTATGGATGCTCGCTTTCGGACTATGGTCATCGATGGTCTTTGTATGAACGCTTGAAGCCTGTGCTGAAAGCTGCATGCTATTTCGAATACGAAACGCTTGACTTCGTTCCGCGTTGTATGCAGGAAATGCTTTTTATCAATTTCGATGAGCCTGTTGTAGAGATTTCGGCTTCCAAGTTGGACAGCGTAAAATGTTTCAAAAATGGCCGTGTTGATCTTCGCTTCACCAGTGAAGCCTATGCACGCGAATTTGCAGAAACATTCTTAGGCACCACCGAAAGGAGTGACCTGTATGCGTAAGGAAATCGGCATGGTCGAAAACTCGGCATTATATCAGAAACTCCCGTTTTATGAGGGAGAGGAAGAAAAGCTACTGACGTTCTGCGGCGCCGAAGGCTACGCTATCACGGTTTATAACCGTGAAGAACTCGATGAGCTTGCCTATAAGGTGCATGCCACCAACAATCTGTCGGCATTAACTCGAAAGGAATTCTTTGAGTTGCGTGCCAATGATCGAAAGGCTCATGTACGCTTGGTCAAAAAATTCGAGCGTCTCGCTGAAAAGCTGGGTAATGCAACTGGCCGCAGAACCACTTTGTACGATTTGGCTGACGGTAAAATTACTCTCGTATTGGACACCAATTACGAGGGAATGTATGCACCCAAGGAAACTTGGGATGTCATCGAAACCGCTAGAAAAATCGTCAAACGTGCAAAGGGTTTTAAACTCGGTCAGCATTCGGCGCACGTATGCTGCTACATCACCCACGAGAACAACTAACAAAAACAATCTGCACCCAGCTTCATAGTTGGGTGCAGATACATTATTCGGAAGCTGAAAGGAGTTTCGTTATGAAAAAGACCACTACCAATATCCCTGCTGCAGTCTTTATGCAGGTCCCTCTTGACGAAGGTTTCACCACGGAAGATGTCAATAAGATGCTGGCCTTGCTGAAGCTGTCGCCCAATGAACAGTTTTCCTTCTTAGAGATCCCCGGCGAGTCTTGTATCGCGCAGGGTATCATCCGCGAAGCGGTGATGGAGCAGAATGATTTCGTTTGCTCTGCTGGTTCTGCCTTTTACAAAGGTGTGCAGTCTGTGCTGTGCGATCTCGAACAGGAGACAGCAGATGGCTGTTATACCTTCGGTGGTGTTTACACCATGATCGTTTACCCTGACCGCTATTGCTACTCCGAAGAAACCTCGAGTGGCAATGATACGGTTTACGACCCGGAAGTCAGTGTGACTATCCGTCGCATGGGCAAGCTCGTGATGGCGGTTCCGTTCCGCGAACTAAAGAAGGGCGACGAAACCATCTCCTCGGAGTATCCGCAGTTTACCTGCGGCGAAGATGCACATATCTCGGGTGATAGCAGTTACGCCGGATATATCGTCTTCGATACCGAAGGAAACAGCTATTTCCCCGAAGATTTCGGCGCAGCCCTTGTGGCCAATTCGTAACCACTCAAGACGATTTTTAAAAAGGAGCATAAAGTTATGTGTGTAGATACAGAAATGATCGGAATCTGGTTGGACGAACTTTTCACCAATGAGATTGAGGAGATCGAAGGTACGATCGAGAACGAGCGTCTCTGGGCCCTTGGCTGCGACGAAGAGCCCAACCCGCACATTCAAAACATCGCCAATCACGAAGAATATCTGTCCATCCTGCGGGAGCTCAAAGAGGAGGCAATGCAGCGTGTAGGCTCGGTTATTCCGAACAACGAAGACACGACCTGTGCCGCCTACCATGTCGTCGAAGCCGACCAGTCTTGGTACTTCAAGACCACTCCGGGCGATGAACTTTTGGGTGTGGCCGAAAAGCTGAACGCCTATCTTGGCGAACGGGCCAGTGCTGCTTCCCCTATGTTCATTAAGGCATTTGCCGGCCTCGTTCCTATCACTGAGAAGGAATTCTACTCGTTGGTTTCCCTTCGAATGATGAACACCGGCAAAGTATGCGGCGCATTTTACATCAATTTTGATGATCAGCAGTTTTCCGCTGTCAATATTATGGACGGTTGGAAAGGGTGGCCCCTGCATAAGGTATCCGATGCCGTTGACCAGATCTCTCATATGCACTTTTCGTCTATCGATGAAAAGTGGCGAGAGTTCCTTGACGCAGTGGAAAATTAACCACCCAAACAACAATTTATTAGCGGAGCAGCTTCAAACTGCTCCGCTATTCTGTAAAGGAGTATTTTTTATGGCAGATTTGCTCGAAAAATTCGGCAATGTAAAAGTGGATGTCACATCCAAGGTCGCAGAAAGCGATAATATCGCTTGCCTTCTTATGCAGGGAGCATACGATAAGGCCTGCGAAGCCCTCAAGCAGCTCCGATCCATGGAGGAGATACATATCGCAGCGCAAAAAAGCGCTATCGAAAATTTACCGTCTGGCTCAATCTCCGATTATCTGGGTGATGCTTGCAGCATCAACAAAATCAACTATCGTCTGCGAGACATTCACGCTATTTTCATCGACGATATTGTGCGTTGGTTTGAGAACACATATCATGTTGAGTTGGCTAAGGATGCAATTCGAAATGAGTTGGTTCCTCAACTCGATTATTATGACAATAATCTCGAACACCATAAACAATACGAGGAAAAGATGGAATCGCTGCATATCCGGTACGAAGATGTGCTCGATCTTATCATTGTTCAGCTCGGCGGCTTTACCTTTGCGGAACGTGCGCTGAACGAACTTAAACTCAAGTGCTTCGAAGCTGCTCATCATTCATACATGCATCAACAGGCAACATACAGCCAGAAGAAAGCCGTTATCTCTTTGGAGTATGGCTGCTCTTGTAGCGAGTATAGCGGCGATTTCAGTCTTAATTCGGGAGCAAAAAACATCGTTCGAGGCTTGATTATGTACGAATACGGCCAGACATCCATTATGCCGTATCAGTATACTATGCTGCTTGATTACGAATTCTCTCAGCAGCTTATCGAGATCAACTCTTCGAAAGTAGCCTCGATCAAGTGCTTTAAGAACACGCGCGTAGATATTCGTTTTACAAAAGAACAGTATGCGCGTGAGTTTGTAGAGATGTTTCTGGAAGCCAACATATAATCCGATAGTATCGCCACATATGGAGCAGGAAGGGATATTATTCCTTCCTGCTATCAATATAAGGAGAAAAACATGAAATATTCTTATCTGGGACAACGCATCCCGAAAGAGGCTCGCAAAGAGCTGAATGAAAAGATAATTCATCTCGTCACCAGCAATCAGGCTGAAGCCGCTGGCATCACGAGAGAAGATATCTACAACGCCTACACCGGTGACGGCGGCCTGCACGGTCTTCATATGGCTGATTTCGACAATTACGCTGAGTTTTCTCAGGCGAAAAAAGAAATCGAAAACGGACAGGTATTTTCGCCGCACAGCGTATGTCAGTTTTTAATGGCCTGCCTGAATATTAACAAACAGGAACTCGTGACGGATCTGACATGCGGCATGGGCAATTTCTTTAATTTCGCGCCTGTAGAGGAAAATATCTATGGCTGTGAAATTGACCCCAAAGCCTACAAAGTCGCGCATTACCTGTATCCCAAGGCCAATCTTGAAAGAGGGGATATCCGCAATTACGAGTCGCCCATGAAGATGGACTACTCAGTGGGTAATCCGCCTTTTAACCTGGCCTTTAATTTTCAAAATGAAAGCATCCTTTCGCAGCTGTATTTCTGCCAGAAATCAGCTCAGGTCTTGAAGCCTCTTGGAATTATGGCCATCATCGTCCCCATGTCTTTCTTAACTGATACTTTCAGTGATAAACACATGATTGAACAGATGGAAAACGACTTCAGCTTTCTGGGACAGTTTTCTTTACCTCTGTCCGTATTTGCACCTTTTGGTATTGATGCGTTCCCAACAAAAGCACAGTTCTGGCAGAAGAAATCTCAAAGTGAAGATTGGCGCCCACAACGATACAGCACTGCAATGACACTTGAGGTTCCGGACTTCTCAGATGCGATGGTTGCCAAGGTACGAGAAGTCATCGTTGCCAACGCACAAGCTGAGCTCCGTTCCAGGAAGAATAGCATTCTGCTGGAATTGGCAAGGGAAGAGGATGCTGGAAGTGATTTCGTGTACAAGGTGCGAAAGTATCTGTATACAATTAAATCCCATCCACGCCTTCAAGAAAAATACGGCAAATGCTGCGAGTATGTGGAACGGCTGCGCACACAACAACAACCCGAAAACATGTCGTATGAAGAGTGGTGTCGAATTCGCATCACAGAGGCAAAAGTCCTGGCATATCTGAAGCAGACTGTAAGTCGGCAGCACAAACCCAAATATGAGGATAAGATTGTCCGCATTAAGAGGGGAGATACACTGGTATTCAAGGCATACAGCCCAAAAATGGCACGCCAGCTTACGCCCGGCATGAAACAGCCGGTGCTGATCTCGGATATCGTAGCTGATAACCAGTCAGCAGATCATTTCGGTGATTTCGCCAAAATGATCCGTCGTAAGCAAAGATGCTATCAAACTGAGCAGCAGAGCTTTTCGGATATGCAGCAGAATGAGCAGCTTGCACGTTGGCTGGATGACTTCACCCTACACGATGCGGAAAACGATGAAGACATTCATTTTACCGCGCTCCAGAAACACGATCTAAACCTGCTGTTGCAGAAACAGTACAGTTTAATTCAGTGGGAGCAGGGTAGTGGTAAGACATTAGCCGGCATTGCAACAGGCACATACCGTATGCAGCGGCAAAATGCCTTCTGCACGTGGGTTATTTCTCCTGCCATTTCCATCAAGAATACATGGGAGGTAGCTCTGCAGAATTACGACATCTCTTACACCATCATCAATAAAGTTGCGGATGTTGATAAGATCCAGCAAGGAGATTTCGTCCTTGTAACCCTTAATATGCTCTGCAAATACCGCAAGCAGATTAAGAGATGGATCCGTATACACAACCAGAAGGTTGCGTTCTGTTTCGATGAAAGCGACGAAATGGCCAATCCGGACAGCAAACGCGCTAAGGCGGCTTTGAGTTGCTTCCGTCGATGCAAGTACAAACTCTTAATGACGGGCACGACGACCCGAAACAATATTAGTGAGTTTGCACCGCAGTTGGAGATGCTGTATAACAACTCCTACAATATGATTTCTTGGGCCAAAACTGTATATCGTTTCAGCCGAGGTTCCAAGAAGGAAGAGCCCGGTCTGCATGAGGATAACAATATCCTTTACGGCCGGCCAATCCCTGCATATAAAAAAGGTTATTCCTTGTTTTCGGCTTCTCATCTTCCGGCCAAGATTACTGTTTTTGGCGCAGAGCAGCGGACGCAGGATATCTACAATGCGGATGTACTCAATGATATCCTTGCACATACGGTTATTACTCGAACTTTCGAGGAGATTACTGGCAAAGATATCAAGCATATCCATCAGGTTCCTGTACGTTTCTCTGAACCTGAAAAAGAGGTATATCAGAAGGCTATTAGCGAGTTTCATGCGATGCGCGGCAATTACTTTGCTTCCACGGGTAATTCTCGTAAAGACAGTATGATGCGTCTCATTCAGCAGATTACATTGCTTCTTCGTATCAGTGCAGCGCCAAATACTGTTAAAGAGTATACGGGTGGCATGCCGGTAAAGATCGCAAAAGTGATGGAAATGCTGCAAGAGATGCCGGATCAGATTATTGCTATTGGTGTCCGCCACAAAAAAGTGGTTGATGCTTATTCCGCAGCAATCCGAAAGCTGATGCCTGAACGCCCGTTGTTTGTAGTCACTGGCGATACCACTACACTTGCTCAGCGGCGGAAACTCCGCAAGACATTGAAAGCGAGCGGGAATGGTATTTTGCTCTGTACTCAGCAGAGCTTGCCGAGTTCCGTCAACTTTGAGTTTGTGAACAAGGTTATCATCCCGGAACTGCATTATAACAACTCTCGAATGAGCCAGTTCTACATGCGGTTCGTGCGATACACCTCGCGGGAAGACAAGGATATTTACTTCGTGACGTACCTCGGCAGTATTGAGTCTAATCAGATGCAGATGGTTTTGGCGAAGGAAAAGATCAATCTTTTCATGCGTGGACAAGAACAAGACCTCGACGACATTTACAAAACCTTTGGCGTCGATTATAATCTACTTGAAACCCTGATGCGGAGAGAAGAAAACTCCGAAGGTGTTTTCGAAATCCGTTGGGGAAAACAAGACATTTCTTAAATGCACATGCCCAAAGTCCAATACAGCGGACTTTGGGTGTGTTATAATATAACCAATCATAAGGAGGATGCAATTATGTTGGTATTGAAACAATCTTTTCCTGATGGTTTCAGTTTGCACAAAGCTCGCCGGTTTACCGAAGAGGAAAAGCCCCACTATGCGGAATGGTTCCGTGAGCAGGGTTTTATCTCTCTTGAGACCACGCCTCTGCCGCACATCAGCTGGGACGATGTGTCTCATCGAGATCCCGATGGTTCTTTTCTCGGCGACTCAAACCGTGCATGGATCGTCAGCGATGAAGAAGCACAGAACTACCTTTCTCTGAACGGCCAGCGTGCTATTGCCAAAGAGCAGAAAGACGCTATTACAGAAGCAGCCAGCCATGCTGCTGAATTGGAGAAGCAGTACGAGGCAACCAAAGCGCAATTTGTTTCCTGGACCTGCACGCCTATTCATGAGAAAAATGGCGAGAAGGAGTGCACTCATACATTCGCATTCCCAGATGAGACACTTTCTTTTGTCGAACGTGATGTTTTCGATGTTGGCAGAGTGGTTAACCCTGTTGGTTTTTCCGCAATTCCGCACAACGATAATTGGGAAACATTCACGGCAGACAGAGGATGGTGTGTTCTTCGTCCCATGACGGAGAATGAGGAGAAATGTGTCTCTGCTATCTTGAAGTTTGGGAACTTGAGATGAACTCAATGTAATCGATTTTACCAAAAGAGGAGCTGCTACCGCAGCTCCTCTTTTTTGCCTTACGATTTGCATTATTTTGAAAAGTGTGTTATATTATAAAAAAGGATAGACTTATTCAATGAATGTTTTACTCCCCGTGATGTATCTGATTTTGTTGCTTTTGTTAAAATCTCACAATATCACCGATAGAACATTTTCGATCTTTCCTTTCAAAGATGCGCCTTTCAAGGTGCATCTTTGTTTTTTTCAGGAAAATTTCAAGTGCAAAATCACTATAAGCAGTTGCACTATTCAAGGTTTCATGGTATTATAACACTATAAATGTCTCTCTTCGCGCACACAATATTGCGCTTGTCTTTTCTTCTCGCAAGAGAATTGTTTTACCTATACAAATCAACACACCTATCATTTTTATTGGTAGGTGTGTTTTTTTATATAATTATTCATTTCAAGGAGGTTTCTGTTATGAAACACGCAAAAATCAATCTGATTCTCGCCGGCCCCGCAAGTGCTGAACGAGAGTCGCTGGGCAAAGCCATTTCGGCTAAAATCTGCAACGCCCCCGAAGAGGTGTTTGCCGCCCGTCACAATTATGAAGGGGCAGAGGACCTCGCAATCATTCTCCTTGCGGCAGACGCTGATATGGAAGAATGGGCCGAGGTAAATAACACAGCGGACCTGGTGCTGTCTCCCTCTGCATCTGAGGAAGATAAAATGGAGGCTATTTACGGCTGCCGGACCTCGCTGTTGAACTCCCGCCATACATGGCTTCTGACAGACATCGACTGTGAACAGTATATCCGGTCAGTGAATCGCAACACGTTTGCGTGCGTTCAGATTTGCCAGCTACCAGATGATTGTGGATATGGCGTTGCCGTTGATACAGTCAATTTGGCGGACTATTCGGAGGACGATATCCGAGAAGAAATCTCTTTTTTCGGAGAAACGATCTACGACGTAGAGCAGCGGTTGCCCGATCATGATACTCGCAGACTTCTTGCAGAGTACATCTTCGAAAACCATGCTCTGGAACACATGGTTGCTGCATTCAGCACCTACGAGGAGGCAAAGACCTTTCTCCACTCGTATAGAGATAAGATGTACGTTGGAGAAGATCAGGTCCCGGAGATGAAGAATCACTCTACAGAAGAGTGGGTTTCGTATTCGGATGATCTTGAACTTTGGCTCCGTACCACCGACCCTGTTCTTCCGACTGATTTTGAAGTCGTAAGAGCGGCACCGTCTCTGCTCCATGCGAACGAATGGGCATTTACTCACCGCTTCATTTATCTGGGTGATTACGACCTGAATAATGCAGCGGATGTAAGAATCCTCAATCGCGATGGAGAGATGGACGATTTGGTCCTTGAAGGCGAAAGCCCGGATAGCATCATGCATTGCATGGATGGTACCCCGGATCGCGTTCATGACCCTGATTACGTCCTCGACTATGCGCTTCTTGCGGCGCTCCTTTCGAATAACGAGATGGGAGCACAGTATATGCGTAAAGAACAGGCAATGAAACTTCTTCATAACATCGTCAACAACAATCAGTAATACAAAAAAGGAGATTTTTATCATGAAACAGTTACATCCGGTTCATATGAGTGCCGACTTCGAGATCACCCTGCCGCAGCCGCTGGATCTTGTGACCCATCCTGACAATATTTCCGTAGGTGGCTTTTTCGCCATCGTAAATGGACGCGGCATTCCGTTCGACTTCGACATCACCAGCTGTGACGTCGAGAAAATCAATGACACCCAGTACAAGTGTCATTACGAGTCGGGCGAAGACGGTTACTTCAAAGACCCGTATATCTCGGACTGCTATACGACCGAGTACCTGCAGATGGGTTTAGACCGTGAGGATATCACAGCAGACTTTCTGGCATCGGCTAGCGAGCTGCGTGAGTTCTACGTAGTCTGCTGGGATGAGCAGAGCAACGAGATCATGCCTTCGGCGGTACGGATTTCTGATATCACGTTCCTGAATGGAACGCTTCAGGCCTTTTCCGTTGCGCAGCCGGTCATCGATGCATTTAATGCTCGATAAAAGAAGGTGTGCGGTAATGAGCTTTGATATTGCTGCTTACAAAAAGCAGCATGGTACACACGACCTCGAAGTTGTCATTGCCCCTGATGGCGGAATCGCTTATGCGATTCCGTCTCATCAGGAGTACATGATTGCACGAGCTCAAGAGGCCATGCAGCTCTCCAGAGAAGATCTCGAAGAAGCCTGCCCGGAAGCATTCTACGCAAATTATCTTCACTGGCTTCATATGGTCAACGGCGGATTCTTACCCGTTTGGGAGAATTTTGTTCTTGATGTAGAAGTCACACCAGCACAATATGCTGCCCTTCGTACCCTGAAACTCAACGGCCTTTACAAAGGTAAATTGCCGAAAATCCATCTGAGCGCATGTCCCATTTGTGGAGCGGAAGCGGAACTTTCAGCAGTCAAACCAGACAGGGCAAGCAAAGCCTCGTACAAATACAACTGCTCAAATACAGCGCTTCATGTTTCCTGTGGTGATTGGTTTAACACCAAGTTAAAGGCACAACAGGATTGGGAACGTCGGTGCACCGGATACGGCCAGCCTGAGTTCTACAAACCCACGAATGAGGAACACATCCGCAGTATAATCCGTCGCAATTCTGGTGCACAGTTAATCGATGCGATTCGAGATATCTACAAACCCATTTCGGCTTACAGCTCGCGAGAAGCAGCTGCAAGGTGGTTGGCTATGCGGTATGTCCCGGATAAGTGCGTTGGCTGTGCAAAGAACCAGCGAAAATATTGTATTTGCACAAAGGAGGAAAGCAAATGACAAAAGAAGAAATTGAAGAGGCTGTTGCCTACTTCAAAAAGATCCAGGAGCGAAAAAAACTCCCAGCTGAAAAACGTTGGTCAAAGTCAGATCAGCTTCTTGCACAAGCGCTGATTGCAAATGGCTTTGAAACTGTCCATTGCTATCGTGAGCGCCAAGGTGACGATTTTTATATCGGCGTTTCTGGTCACGGGAAATGGGCATTTTTTAATGTCGGGGACATTTTTTACGACATGATGAAAGGCGAGACGGTAGCTCTGCGGTATATTGCCGAAATGCTGCCCGAACCGTCAGGCGAAGGAGATGATCCTGATGAAAAGTAACTCTACTATCGCAAAACGTCTGGCTACACAGATGTGGGGCAGACCGGATCATCAGCACAAGTTGGCTGATGGCATCTGGGAGTTCTCTACACCCAGACACGGCGGCATTATCGTTGATATTGAAGTAAGACCGCTTTTGCGAGAGTATGTGACAGAAGTCACACTTTATCGCAAGTATGCCATGGACTACGAACAGCACTTTGCAGCCTTCGAGGAGGACTGTGATGCTGCCATTGTGGAATGGGTATACGGAAACGAATTTCACAATAAACGTTTCCGCTCTCGTTATAGAAGCGATCCCGAATTATCCGACAAAGTGTTTTTTGAAGAACGCCTGCGGCTTATCAAGGAGAGCTTGAAGAGATGGCATCCAGAAGTTCTGGAGAAATGGCCGGAACCGTATGTCGACAAAGGCAAAAAGCACGCGGCTTGGTTAGATAGATCCACTTGCGAGAATTTGCACTGGGTTTATTGGACCGAATGCTCGGCATGTGGTAATCCGCTCGACAAAGATCTTGTTAGCAATCCTCCATCTGAATGCCCACACTGTGGCGCAATAATGCTTGAAAAGGAGCCAAAGCGATGAAATACAACAAATTCCGAGACATTCCTCGATATATTCGAGCAAACTATCAGGTGGATTATCCGCTTTCGTACTTCGAAAAATGGCTGAAAGAAGAGGAAGAAGAAGCAGGGTTACAGCTCAACCCGGATTTCCAGCGTGGTCATGTCTGGACCGAAGCGCAGCAGATTGCGTATATCGAATTCCTCCTGCGTGGCGGCAAGACGGGTCGTGATCTCTATTTCAACTGCCCTGAGTTCCATCATAAGAACGAGGTATCGAATTATACCGATTACGTCTGTGTAGATGGCCTTCAGCGAATTACCGCTATCCTTCGTTTCCTTCACAGTGAAATTCCGGCTTTCGGAACGCTGTATAAGGATTACGAAGACTCGTTGAGAGCGGTTGACGATACCGTTCGTATTCACATCAATGATCTTCCTACAAAAGAGGAAGTTCTTCGCTGGTATCTCGAAATGAATACTGGCGGAACACCTCATTCTGCGGATGAAATCAATAGGGTTAATTCTCTGCTGGCCCATGAAAAGGCAAATAACTATCTGCGTCAGCAGGCTACTGCTCGTGGATGGGACTATTTCACCATTAAAGATAATACTCATAAGGGCTCGAACAGTTTGACCTTGGTCGGTTTTGCCGATCAGGGAGCTATGCGTGCTGGAACTGATGCCCTGGGACGTATTTGCGTCTCCTGCAACATCTTCGATGAAGAATTTACACAGAAATAAGGAGAAGTTTCTATGGAAAACAAGAAAATCAAGATTGATCTCGGCTTTGCCACGCTTGTTGTTGAAGCTGGAAATGACCAGATGAAAGAGGTATATGTTGGACTGCAAAACAATAAGGGTGCATGGTTTCAGGACCTTGCCGTTATCGGCCAACAATATCATATCGAAGGTGATAATATTGCCTACGAAGAGGGCATCCGTGTCCGTGTCTTTGCTGATAAAGACAACGAGGACTACACTCATGCGTTCAATATCGGCATCTTCAACGATAAAGACTAATCGAGGATGATATGGTAAAAAACGACTACTTAAAAGGAGAATACACAATGGATAACAATGATAAAATGGTCCTTTTGATGACGAATCTTCTCGAAGAGATGGCAAACAACTCCTCGACTGATTTTGAAGAAGCACTCATGCTTTTCGATTTCAAGCGCCAGTTGGTTCCTCAGGAATACGACCCAGAAAAACTGCTCCCGCTCGTAAGACGTATTAGTGGTACGTTCATTGATAATGATGACGCTGCTTTTACGCGTACAGACCTTATCGATGCGGTCATTTACACTTCGTTGGTGAAGTTCTCCTCAGACTTCTATCTGAATCTGGACGAAGACACCTTCCGCGACCTGATCTATCTGCTCGCAGAACAGAAGAGGGCGGTTTACAATGACGAATATTACGATGATACAGATCTCAATGCTCTGCTGGAGGGTTTGACGTGAAGATGTATCATGCAACTTATGCCTCGTATCTCTCCAGTATCCTCGAACGCGGACTTGGGGCTTTAACTCCACACAAAAATTGGAGTCAATCTGAGAGAGGCACAGTTTATCTGAGCAGCAATCCGGATTGTGCTATTGCTATGGCAGAAACCTCTGAGATGGTTTCTGATGTTATTTACAATAGCGGAATCATTTTACTGTCCGTTGACTGCAGCGGGCTCTATTTAGTTCCAGATCGCAATATACAAGATGCCCCCCCTGACATTTATTACGAGTTTCAGGGGATCATCCCACCAGATAGGCTTACTGTCTGCAAAAGAAACAAAATACATTAAAAGGAATTTAACATGTCTAACAAAAATTATAATATCGCCGCTCACATTGCTCGCACCGTATGTGCAATGGTTATAGCGGTATCTGCAAGTATCAGCGTAGCAAGTGCTGCTAAAAGCGCGGACGTTATCGACCTCTCTTCTGCCTCGAACGGTTATGCTTGCATACATTACAGTTCGGAAAAGCGTCTGAAGGTTGGCGTTGCCTGTGACGGTCGTGGTCGCTATTACATGGACTGCGCCAGCGGTCACTCTGATATTCCACTGACATACGGCAACGGCGTCTACACGGTTACGCTGTATCAGAATATCAACAAGACCACATATCGTATTGTGGAGCGTCATACGGTTAATGTTACGATGGCAGATTCGAATGCACCATACAAGGTCTCGACAGTCGAAGCCCCGTTCACTGCCGGTGATACCGTCTGCAAGCAGGCCTCTGCACTTTGCAAGACCGCCAAAACGGATGAGCAGAAGGTGGTCGCAATTTACAACTACCTTGATGGCGGTGGCTTTACCTACGATCATCAGCTTGCGAATAGTGTAGCAGCAGGGAAGGTAAAGAATTACTTACCCTCACCGACAAACACTCTTGCCACTAAAAAGGGGATTTGCTATGATTATGCGTCCCTGTTTGCGACGATGTGCCGCAGTCAGGGCGTTGCCTGCAAAATTGTGAAGGGATACACATCGAATGGCGTTTATCACGCATGGAACAAAGTGTGTATCAAAAATAAATGGTATCCAATCGATATTACATATGCGATTGGTAGGAGCACTCCGAAGGCAACAAACATTGCCGGATGTGTGTCGCACGAAAAGTACACTGTTTAACAAAAAAGCAAGGGCTTCGCATAATGCGAAGCCCTTGCTTTTTACCTAAAATCATAATAATCTATTTATAGAGAGTCCGAATTTTGATAAAGCGAAGTTGAAAGACTTGCGTGAAAGGTATGGTCCTATTGATGTGTGAATGCAATTATGATTGGAGCTGAAAAGATGCAGTATTCGTGGACAATGGCTGATGTTTCAGCAGCCTGGAATGCTTGTAATCGGTACTATGCTGAAAGTCCGATTATATGCCGAGCGCTTTGCGGTCATACGATAGAAGAAGAGCATGATTGGTTTGAATTGCTTTACAATATTATTGGCGTCTGGCTGATTTATCATAGAAGATATCGCGAGTGGAATAAGAAAAAGTCAGATGATTTAGCAGAACTTCTGGAATTTATGCAGGCTTATCATATGAGAATACCGAAGTATCTGAAAAGAACGAAGTTTTATCGTAAAAAGATAAGACTGCAATGATGAATTGCTCTGAGAGGTAATTATATAGAGAATATAGCTGAATAAAAAATAACGAGCCAATGCGATAGCATCAGCTCGTTATTTAAGTATCCGATTTGGCTAAATCTTCATTGATTATGCGATTGATATAAGCATTTATCGATTCGTTTAACGATGTTGCACGTTCCTGTATCTGAGCTTTTTTCCCTCTGGGAACACGAAGCGGAATACGGTCGATTTTCTCTTGCTCATATTTTTTACAAGCGCGTTTACGAGCTTCTGAAGTGGGCATATAGAACCTCCTTATAAAGAGTATGATATCATATAAAAATATCGACAGTGAAATGCAATATCTGTTGAATTTTTACCTTTAGGTATGATGCCATGTATGGTATAATATTTAAGAAGACAAAAACAGCAGCTGACAAGGGCGGCAACCCTTGTCAGCCTGCGCAGGTGACACCCCACCTACACAACGGATAAAATCCGCACCGCAATAACAGTATACCTTTTTTTGCTTAAGACCGCAATATAGGTTGCACAAGTTTTCAGGAATTTTAGGCGCCTACTAAAAAATCCGATTAAATTATACACCTGACAGGGAAGAGATATTGCAAATCCATCGGTCATATGTTATCATAATTGTATTAACAGTCCCTCTTTTTCTCAATTATGAGAAATATGTAACCCTTGTTCTCGCAACGAGAACTGTTTCTTACCTTTGCTTACAAGTCCACTATCAGATATCTGATAGTGGACTTTTTATATATATTAACTATTTAGTGAATGTCCAAGTTGGTCATTCACAGAAAAGGACGTGAAAATCCCAAAATATTTTGTACACCTACCAACCCACTAGTTATCAAAAAGAAGTTTTTAATTATGAGTATGCAAACTTATCCCATGTACGATATTGGCATTGTTCTGGTTGAACTGTTGCCATATCTGAACAAAGCTGCGATGGAAATGTACCCGGAGCAGTACGGACTTTCTCCTGAGGAGGAAAAAATCCTGCAAATGTCCGATGCAGATTTCATCGATGCTGCTAAGGACGGATCTCTGCCGTTAGGATTCTACGACGATGAGCCGTTGCACGATATTTTCGAGGAAGACTCCAACACTAACAAAACGCAGTTTGTTACCGCGTTTGATGGTTCGGCTGAAACAAACAGCGAAGTGATGGAGACATACAAGTCACAGGAACATGCATTTTCTCGTGAATACCACCAGTCCGGCTTTTATGATGACCACATCATGTATTGGCCTCTTCCTAAGGAGCCGAAACTGTTCTCACAGGCATATTCGTCGCCTGACGATATTGTGTCAGAATTCATGGACGCATTTAAGGCATACCTCAAGTATTTGCCCGAGAATTATGATATCGTCCGTCTGATTTGCACAATCGACGGCACAACTTTCGGTTAAGCGGAGGAAATACCTTATGTACAAATTGGATTATGTAACGATGGCCGGTGCGACTGTTGCTACCGATACCGAGACATTTGCGACGAAAGAAGCAGCTCTTCGAAAGGGCCTTGCTCAGATCGCAGATGGCTATGCGTTTAACCTTTATATCTACATCAAGAAAGGTAAAGCGAAGCATTCTGAAGGACATTTTCTTTCGTGGAAGAAGCTGAACAAGCAGCTCATCGACAACAATTATGATCTGGATCAGGTCGTAGATGTTGTGCTTTCCGAATAATTTTTAAGTTCTCAAACTACAAAGGAGTTTTTTTATATGAAAATCTGGTCTACTATGAAAATGGAAGGTCGTTTCACGGCCGAAATCGATGTTCCGGATACGAATCCCGAAACCATCAAAAAGGCTATGGCCACGGCGTATGCGGAGGCAGACTTCGGCGAACTGTCGGATATCGACGGATCTGTAGTTAGCTATACCGACGCCACTGATACCATCCACGACCTTATCTGAAAGGAGTCATTCTTTATGAAACACTTTATCGCCATCGTATCTTCCGAGTATCTGCGCGATGCACAGATTTACAATGCACCTACTCAGCCTTCGTTTGACGAAGCAGCAGAGGATGATTGGGTTGACTTCAGCGGCCCTGGTGTTGTTTGGAACGGCCATGCAGATACCGCGCAGGATGTCATCGATAACCTGCGGAACCTGTATAAGTGCCCGGAGTCTGCGTTTTCGGTGCTTGAAATCGCAAACTAAATACCCCATTCAGCGTATATCGTGTTGCAAAGTGCAAATGCGGTAACGCTACTACTCAGAGAGATAGAGCATCTGCTCGTCAGAAGCTCTATCTCTTTTTTATAGTAAGAAAAGGGATATTCCGTCAAGGGCATATATCCCGATGAGTCATTGAATTTTGAACAGGAGCAAAGACATGCGTATATCTAAAGACCAATATTATCTCAGCATCGCTGAAGCTGTTGCTGGACGCAGCACTTGTCTGCGTCGCAGATATGGCGCCGTAATTGTCAACAACGATGAAATTGTTGCTACCGGCTACAATGGTGCTCCGCGTGGAGAGGCTAACTGCGTCGACACCGGATATTGCCAGCGCGAGGCGTTGAATATTCCCAAGGGCGAACGTTATGAACTCTGCGTAAGCTGTCATGCTGAGATGAATGCCGTCATTTCTGCGGCTAGAAGCGATATGATTGGTAGCACCATTTACATTGTTGGGCTGGAACGGGACGGCAGTTATGCAAATCCTGCGCCCTGTATCATTTGCCGCCGGTTGGTGGTAAATGCCGGTATTGCTAAATGCATCGGTATGGTGAACGGTGAGCCACAGGAAATTTCACTAGCTGCGCCTAAGATGGTGCGGCATTAACACACGAAAAGAGGCAAAGATATGAGTGCAACCCCAAAACTATTTGCTCACCTAAAGACCATCCGCAAAGAGGTTTTTAAGGAAGCAAGAGACAGCGATCTTATCATCCGAGGCCTTTCCGTAGAAAGTGCCGCAGGCATCATCGCTGCTCAGAAGGCTATCATTAGCCGAGAGACTGCGGATGAGTTGGAATCTATTGCAAGAGCCGATGGCCAACAATCCCATGCAGGATATTGGTATGTTCGAGCAAATATGCTGGCTAAAATCGCCAAAGAATATGGAGCGGGTTATCTGCTCACCACAAGAAAGGAAATTAAACATGATTGACAAAGATTATCTGGCAAAAATCTGCGATGCACGAGATACACTCTGCGCATTCTGCGAGAACACAGACTTTTGCCCCAAATGTCAGGTCACGCTGCTGGTTGACGATGCTTACGCCGAAGCTGGAGACCAGGACGACGAATAACCCATAGAAAAAATCCGAGCAGGTCTCTTGCAATGAGAGACCTGCTCAGGTATATTATGAGTATGACAAGGAGAAACGTACTATGAAAGAATACACCTATAAGCCTTTTTCTGATGTTTTATCTGTTGTGCCGGAAGAAGCTCTGCCTTCTATGGCTGGCATCACTTTCGATGGCGATAAGCGTCCTACTCCGTATGCAGGATATCCTATTGTCCAGAAAAATCTGTCCGACGGCACCTATAAGAGCGGCTTGGCTATCGACAAGGGTCGTGCATGGGATGAGACCGAAGCCAAGAAAATTATCGGCTCGTCGGCAGTTCTGGGCGTTATGCCCTGCTGTCTGGTCAACAAGGAAACTGACGAGCGGCAGGACGGCTCGCTCTACTTGCTGCCGTATTATCTGCCGGAGCATCCCATGTTCAAACCGACAAACGCTCTGCCGGTGCAGCATACTTCCGATGAAACGAAAATCGGCGTCGAGGTGTTTTTCGCCTTTGAAGAAGGCATGATTTTTCCGGCTTACAAAGAATATACTACCGCAGACAAATCTGCCTTAGATCCCGGAACCTGCATTCAGGATGTGTTGGACGAAATCTCCTCAGATCCGAAATCATTCTTGAGATCCCTCGCTGACGATCATACTGTATCGATTGAGGATGTGTATTCGCAAGTGCGGCTGTTCTGTTCCTCTCGAGGGGGTATCACGGATTACGTAACGCTCGAATTCGATGAACTGCACTGTCTTGCAGACAGTATCCTCTCCATTCGGGTAATCGATTTATCCGAACGCGAAACAGAATCATAAGAGGTGTTGGTTTGAAAGACAGAATTACTTTATGGTCGTTTGACTTTCGAGGAAATTTAAGAATGCGATATTATATTCGTGTTCCGTACGGAATGTCAATATCCCAAATCTACGCTCTCGTAAGGAAACGACGAAACGAATTCCCTAACAGTCCGTTGATTATTGCAGAAACAGATAATCCAAATGCTAAGTTTGAACCGAGAATGGTTCCTTTAAAGGCAGCGGATCCCTGACACACCGATGGAGAAGATTTCGTTTATGATGTATGAGTATCTGGAGTTTGCAGATAGAACATTGGTCTCCCATTCTCGAATTATAGAGAAAGAAGGACAGAAGACAGTTCTGGTCCATTTCGAACGTCCGAAAGAAGGTGGCTTTGACGCCGCAAAATGCGAACTGCCTTCGTATAGATGGCTTATGCGAGATGGTTTCTCCGATACAGAGATGGCTTTCTTCAGAGAGTTCTTGCAGCATAATGCACACTTAATCTTTCGATATGCCGAGACAGGCGGCATTTTTAAATGCTGCTGAATGATGCACTTTACCACAAACTCAATATTATTGTTTTATACCATTGTATTTAGCGGCCGCTCCGAGTAATCATACTCGGAGCGGCTTTTCTTATTTCTTCTCCAAAAACTCTTTGTCTCGAGCCATTGTTTCTTCGATAGCCCGGTTAATAAATGCAGTAGCAGATTCACCGCATTCAGCGGCGTGAGCCTGAATTACTTCCACACATATCTTTTATTTGAATATTTACTGCACAAATAATTATTGACATAAAAATATTAAGATGCTATAATACCACCAACAGGATGAATAACTCATTGTGCACATTACATAGTTTTATTATGCGCCAAATGCGTATATTAAAAGGGGGCTGGAAATGGAACCGAAGAAAAATGAACAAAAGAAGACGATACCTAATCGTATTGCTCTTCTAAGAAAACAGATGGGTATGAGCCAAAAAGAGCTGGCCGATATAGTCGGTGTTGTCCAGAGTACCATAAGTGTATGGGAAAATGGACAAGTCGCTATTGACAGTAACGCTTTGCCTGCACTATCTAAGGCATTAGCCGTACAGGTGGATTACCTCCTCGGACTATCTGATGAGCGTCAATCCAATGTCCGTAATGCATTGGGCACCTGCAACATTCTGTCCGAATCATGTATGGATAGCCGAGACTCCTATTACGAATATCTGTACTCCATCGGAATTGATGTCGAAAAGGAAAAAGAAGAATACTTAGATCATCTCCATGATGTATATATGGAATCAGAATCCGGTGTATTTTTCGAAGCCTTCCAAATCTCGAAGATCTTTGAGCATCTGAACATCTCTGAGAGAAACAGAGCACTCGAAGTCATCAAACTGATGTTCCCACAAGCCGCAGAAAAGGCATTAACCCCAGATCTGTCTGTTCTCGCAGCTCAACACAAAAAAGAACAAGAATTGAACAAAGAAAAGGAGAAAGAACATGATTAACCTTGACACTATTTCTGCAATGCTTACCCTGCAGGATCTCCAGAAGAAAGCGCTCCGTGATATCGTTGATTTTACGGATGCAACCTACGAACAGTACGAGAACTGCGTCTGCTTCGACAGAGGCAACCCGCTCGCGTTGGATGACCTGAATGATGATGAACATGCGTACGGCGTCGTTCTCGGTGCTGTAATCGATAAGACCCACCATGACTGCTATGCTCACTACGATCAGAACAATTTCGGCGGTCTTGTATACGTCGTAGAGGCGGATGACGGTGACCTGTCGCTTCGCGCTCTGCTTTATGGCGAAGAGAAAACGTTGGAGCTTTACTTTGACGGTGACCAGTGGCATGAGGTGTAAGTTATGACTGACCAAGAAAAGAAACAAGAAATAGAGGATTTTGACCTCTCAAATCATATTTACGAAAACTACCTCTACTCGGGAAAAGATGCAGATGCAGTCGCAGACCTGCTTAAGCAAAATACCGACATCGCATACGAGTTCTGTTCTTCTGAGGAAGACGACCTCTATCTTATGGAAAACGAACCCTATATTTGCGCTTCCTTTTCCGCACAAAAGATTGTCGACGATACCGGATGCTCGAGAGTGGCTGCGTATGCTATGATGGCCCGCATGGCTCAATATCCGGAGGAGCAGCCTTCTATTCTTAAAGCCATTCAGGGCCTGACTGCACTCCATACAAATGGCATTTTATACGGGGACATGGTAAAAAGATTTTGGGGTTACAAAGGCCCTTATCTAACTTCTTCATCACCCAACCATATGGTTTATGGTGTAAATGAAATGTACTGCTGGGATATAGAAATCACATGTCCTAATAGCGGTTGGGCTATCCAAAATTATCATTTTACATCAGAAAAAGATTTACTGGCGTTTTTGCTGCGCTTGCCCAATATCCAGGCTGATAAGCCTACTCCTTGGTATAAGCCAACAAACATCTTCACTACTCATGCATTACCCAAACAGCCGACCTTAAAGCTGTTCAGCAATATCGAGGACCTTAATCAGTTCCTTGCGGAGCATAGAAATGACTCTGTTTGGATTACCGATATATGCCCGGAAGACCATCTGGAGCAGATTGATCTGCAAGGTGAATTCTACAGGGGAGTGGGTATGAAGAAATTATCCCCGGATAGTATTTTGAATTCAGATACTATTTTCAATGTACTGTTTGAATCTTACTCTCTCGCTACAGATTTCTTCATCTTGTACTGCAATGGCAACGAAGAAATAGCCAGTGGTATCGCTAAGAGCTTTCATGATCGCTTTGGTATTTCCTGTGATATTGATTCCTGGGATGAGGACGCTGCTCGGATTATGTCGCAGGAGATTGAGAAGCAGCTCGCGTTGCTTAAAGACTACATAAATGATATCAAGCGGAATGGTCCCCGAATTCTTTGGCGTAAAGAAGGTGGCACCGACGTCCCCATGGAAGATGATTATCTGTGTGACGAGAACGAGGCAGCCCTCTCTATCGCCGGCCTTGTAAATAGCCATTTTGAACTCATGGACTATATTTTCAAGACGGTATTGTCTGAGGGGAAAACCGCCGGCCTATCTGCTTCGCTAGGTGGAAAACTATTGGCCATGGATCAGAACGGCATACTCTACGGTGGTCGACTGAAGAAGTATGTAGGATTAACATTGAACGACTTCGTTACAGAGTCCAATCCAGATTCCGTCTGCTTCTGCTACGACGACAAGTGGAGATTTCTGATATTGGATTCAGAAGGCCATCCCCTTGAGGATCTCTACTATTCCTCTTACGAAGAACTTCTCAATGCTGTAGCTGCATCTACCGGAGATGTGCATGGCTCGGACCCTGTGGAATGGCTTTACCCTACTCATACCTGGCTTACAAACCCGGCTCCTAAGCCGATCCAGGTGAAATGGATGCAAACTCTTACGGAACAAAACCGGTTCTTTAGTGAGCATCCTGGCAACGCCGTCTTTGAAGTAACCCTTTGGGATAACTATGAACACGATTGCCCTCACATCAATAAATACTATCCACACGGAGCAACTATCAGTTTTATTCCCAAGTGGGAGCATGAGTTCAATCTTTCACGGACATTCTTAAACGCTTGCTTCCATTCCGCTGAATATTTTGTAATATATAGTCGGCATGAGAAAGTTGACGCTGCGAAAACAGCTAAGGCATTGAGCGAGCTGTTAGGCGTAAAAATGGATATCTCCATCTACGATGACAATGAGTACGATGACGATAACACCTTTACAGCCATTCACACTGAGTTTAAAACCATGTCTAGTCATTTAGATATTTATCAGCAATGGGGAACTGGTGTATCTCTTCGTGACCTTAGCGAAAAGTATCAGGTCAATGAAGCCGCTATCACAAACACTATTAAGCTGTGCAAGGCTTTTTATCTAGAGCCTATCTTTGGTGAATTCATGCTGGAAGAAGGCTCGGACAAACGCATTGCTGAGATGATTAAAAAATACGTCCCGAAGTTTACCTTCTGACATACCTCTGCCACACAAATATCGTTCTTCAAACTAACATGGATAACTATAAATGATATATGAGATTTACGATGGGCAGAAGGGAGGACTCATATGCCAGCAACAAACTATAAGGGTGAGCCGGTTTATTCGGATGTGAAATGGTACTGTGAGCGGTGCAGCGGAGAACCCGATATTTTCTACGGAATTTTCTTCGATATGTGCCAGGAGTTCAACGTGCAATGGAGCAAGGCCACACCTTACGAAAAACTTTTTATCGAGGCAATTACTCGCTTCAAGTATGCACAAAATCACGCCGAACGGATGGGGTTGCCAACAGACGATATCAAGCTCGAGTTCAACCTCGATAATGTAACAGCCGGTTCATCTGTGTAACCGCGAAACTTTCTCTGCTTGTATTGCAAACACATAGAGAATATGGTATTATACATTATATAAAGTCTCTTTTTTCTCCGTTTGGGAGAATGTTCGTCTTGCCTCAGCTTCTTGCTGTGGTATTGTATCCCTCTTTGCTTATAACACCTCTATTAGTTATCTAGTAGAGGTGTTTTTTTATATACATATTTGAGTGCTATGCACAGAAAGAAGTTTGCCCATACAAACACACCAAAATCCATTTGGAAAGGACCGATCCAATTTTCACCCATCATTAAAACTCACATCATCAGGCTTATACAAGCCAACTACTAACCAATTCTCGCTACTTTATATAGTAGGGAGAATTTTTTATTCGAAAGGAGACCCGATATGTACTACATTCTCGCCAAGGAGATTGTACAGAAATGTATCGAACAGGGCATCTTGCAAAAGGTGAACGGATGTATTCCTATTTATGAGAAAGCATCCGACAGTGATCCCGAACGATATCCGGAAGGATGGGTATTATACCCGGAAGAAGACGTCATCTACATGATAATGCACGATGAAGCGGGCCAGTCTGCACTTCAGGAGGCCTTGCTTGAAAAGGGCATTTCCACGGAAGATAGAAAACGCTATTGGGATACAATGCTTCAGTATCGTCCCATGTAATCAGGAGGTATCAATTATGTTATACATGCTGTTGGCAGCCAATAATTTTACCAGCGATATTGATATTATCGCTCATTCGACAGATGTTGCTCCCGTTAAGGAAGCCCTGGCGAAGACCTTTTTGGCTAAAGCAAAGGAAGTCGGTATTGCGAAAGCAGAAGAGTGGGCCAACCACCCGGTAGACTGGCTGCTCGCTGGGCAGGAAAGCTACAGCGCAGAATCAGAAGCCAGCATTACGGACAACGGCGCCAGCGTCATGCAGGGCGGCGACCTGTTTTACTGGCAAATTTCCTCTATCAGCTAACAACCTCGTTTCAAACCCACTATATAAAAAAGGAGTTTTTATCATGACTTATCAGGAACTCAAAAAAATCTTTATCGCGCACGAAGCAAACAAGCCGAGCGGGCATTTGACGGCCTTCATCACATTCACCGAGGATAGCTTCCGCGAACCCTATTCTAAGACCGCACGCACTTATGTTATCAGTTCGGATAACAAGGCGTTCCATCCGAATATGTCCGGTTACTCCGTCATCGGCAACTGCCTTGATGGTACCGATATGGGCGTTCGCCTGGAAGCGTACATGAAGGAAGAGAAGGGCGGCCCCATGGGATGGAAAGTAGAGGATTGCTCCATTCAGGAGTATGTCCTGAGCTGCACCGTTGACCGTGACATTCAGGCTCCGCAGTTCTTCCTTACCGAGGAAGAAGCGGAGAACACGATGCTGCTCCAGTTTCTCCGTGTAATGGATAAGGCCGATGCTGCCATTTACACCTCCGCTTCGGAAAAAGAGCTTTTAGGCGTTTCCGGACTCCGCAAGATGATTGCAGAAGCAGATAGGGAAGGCAAGGACCTTACCCTCACCGAAGCAGGCTGCTCGCTGCGGCCGGCACATGCGTATATCAATGCTACTGCGGATCGCAATAACTGGAATTGGCGAATTACACCTGTCCATGTTGCAAACTCTGTAGAATTACGATAACATCTGTCCGTCCATCACTAAAAAATACGAAAGGTTGATTCAAATGAGCAAAATATTAACTACCGAACTGGCGAAACAGCTGATCTCTGAAGCACCTTCCTGGGAACAGGGACACTCCACCTCTTTTTTGTTCAGGGAATGTGAACTCTCGTTCTGCAAAGCAGGCGATAATTCCTACGAGTTGACAAAGAAGATTGCATACCCGGATGTAACTGTCAAATATCAGTATTCCACCCCAGAAGATGCGCTCATTCATATGGCAAATCGCTTCAGCGAGGAAACTCGTCGTTTCACCTCTATTGAAGATGTATTACGCAGCGGATTACTACGGTGTAACACCCAGCTCAATTATATTTGGCACGATGAAGAGTACGGTGAAATCCAAGAGTATCACTATATTGCCAACGGCCAGTTTACAATACAGCAGTGGAGTGAGCTCATGGATGCAACAGAAGATGGCGCTTTCATCCCTGACGATGTCGGTTTGGAACCCAGCGATGGATGGCATGAGCTCCGCTCTTTCCAGAACACAACGGAAGCACCAGCTGCTGACGCAAAAACGCCGGAAGAACTGATTGCGGCGTTTCGTAAGGCCCGAGAAGGCTGGCGTGAAAATATCAGCGGCTACATTCCGAAGGATGAGCGTCCCTATGTCATGGAAATTACAGAGACGTTATTCCACTCGGTTTTGGTCTGGGCCAAGGACAAAGATACTGCTTGCGCAAAAGCGGATGACCTTTGTAGCAATGGAACCATTCATCTCGATGATTCCAACTCCATCGACTGTACATGCATCTGTTCTGGCATTGCAACACCTAAGGATGTTGAAAAGCTGGAACTGTATGGCAGCCAGACATAAGTCAACAAAAATGGGGGGATGTTATTACAGCATCTCCCCTAAACATTCAAAAGAAAGAAGGTCCAATTATGGAGAAAACCATCGTCTTTGTCGATATCGATGGCACCGTAGCACAGTGGCTGCCAACCACAACTCCCGAAGAACTCGTTGAGCCGGGGTATTTTCAGAACCTTCCGCCATATACGCAGATGGTTGAGAATGTGCGCTATCTCATCCGACACGGGGTACAGGTATATAGTCTTAGTGCATACATGCAGACTAAGGGCGATCCGGTTGCAGAGAAGAATCTCTGGCTGGACAAGTACATTCCAGAAATTCCAAATGCACACCGTCTGTTTTGCCCATGCGATGCCTCCAAGTGGGATACCGTCTGCAAAACCGTAGATCCAACAGATAAAACATTCGTTCTGTTGGACGATTACTCGTCGAACCTGCATCAGTGGGAAGAAGATAGCAGTGGGGCCGGCGTTGCCATCAAAGTTATGAATGGCATTAACGGAACTAAGGGTTCGTGGACAGGGGCAAGATTTTATAATTCCGGCTCTCCAAAAGAACTCTTAGCCGCAATTATCTGCCACACCTACCCGCTGTAATATTCTTATTTTCCGCATTACGATGAATATCAATATTGCAATAGCACAATAACAATGTTACTATTATTCACATAAGAAACATCGTGAAGGAGGACACCATTATGAAAGACTTTGGTTTCCCTGAATTTCTAATAATCCCGCCTGAGCTCGTAAGCACTCCGCCTACCATGGCAATGATAGTGTACTCGTTTATGCACTGTACTGCTTTTTCTGACGGAGATGTTGAATTCACGCGCAACCAAGAGCCGCTGCAAGTGGTCAAACGCTCTAATTTTCCCAACTCGATCACAGAGTTTATTAACTTCTACCAAAGAATCGGCGCAGATGGATTCCACGCTCGCTGCATTTCGGAAGAAATGTCTCCGAGCCTGAAGCAGATGGGGCCACATCCATATGCCCTCATCTCTGCCTCGTACAACTTTATGTCCACGATGATGTGCGGCAATGAAGCAAAGGCTTATTTCCATCCTTCCTTGGATGCAAATAAGCAGAACTACAAGCGCATCTACAAAGAGACATTGGATGGTTTCATCTCTTTGCTCGATAAAAAGGAACTGCCGCCGATTAAAATTAAAAAGTGAATGTAAAGAGAAAAAACATAATAATTGCATTGCTTGAGATATTATGCTATTATTATATTGTAATTGTCTCTCATTCCCTCTAAGCGAGGAAGTCCCTTATCAATCCATTGGATTGACTGTTTAATTATTTGCTCAAAACACCTATCGAATTTTTCGGTAGGTGTTTTTTTATATATAAATATGTGAATGACCAACTTGGTCATTCAGGAAAGGAGGACACACCGATGGATTTCCATCAAACTCGAGGCGGGCAACAGTTCCTATACGGAACAATGCCGAAACTCGTAAAAGAGATTGCACGGCTTGCTGATGCAGTCGAAAACCTTAATAAGGTGCTTGAAGAAAGCAACAAAGAAACAAATCGTTACAAAGGAGTTTAAGCACATGAATACCAAAATCGAATACTTTCACAGGGATGAATTCAACAACAAAACATACTACGAGACCATTCTCGAGGGGTCTATGACTGACGAGCAGGAAGCTGAAATTCTGAATTGCATCGATGAGGAAGGAACCTTTATCCCGTCTTCTTTTGGCCTCAGTGGCGACTTCGATTGCGACTGGAGCGGCTACAGCACCTCCAATCTGCCTGCGACGAACTCTATGACTGTCGAAGATTTCGTCCGTAGAGTCCGCGAGCATGTCGATGCATGGAAGCGGGAATTCGTTCCACCCAAGGAAGGACTCAAACCCTACGCAGTAACGATCAAAGAGGTATACTGCAAGACCGTTATTATCTGGGCAGAAGGGGCAGAAGGGGCAGAAGAACAGGCTCATGAGCGCTGTAGCAGCGATGAGATCGAATTTGAGCCAGATGATTTTGTCGACCGGGAAACCAGCTGTGACGGCATCGCACAGGCAGATGACTTCAAGCGTTATGAAGTTTATGGTGGCTGAGTACCAACCATACGATCGTTTCAATCAGGAGTGATTTTATATGAACAACTACACGATAGTCGAACATCCGTACACCCCCAAGGAAATCAGATCTTCCATGAAGAAGAATGGTCTCATCAGCGGAGTCGTTAAAGTAGAACTCCGTGATATCATAAACAACGATTTCGAGGGTTTCCTGGATATCCTCTCGGAAAACCTCATCGGCAATCCATGCTTGATGGGCATCGACTACAAAATTGTCGGTTATGAAGATGATTCTCTTCTTCATATTAAAGTGACAGGTATGGTTGAATTAGAAGATTGATTTAAGGAGTGCTACAAATGAAAGACTTTATCAAACTCACGAAAGACATGGTTAACCTGTGGATTACAGAGGCTCGTACCTGGGAAGTAAACAAGGAACACAAGTTTCAGTTTGAAGACTGGTACTTGAGTTTTAAAAGAGCCGAAGACACTTATGCACCGTATATGTATGAGATTTCCGGCGTCAATCGGCAGACCGATTCGACAATGACTCGCCGTTATCGCACCCCAGAGGCGGCTTTGCTCCATGTGATGAACCATTTCAACGAAAATGCAGCGTTATCGAACCCCTTCAGCTCCATTGCTAAGGCGCTGGATATGTGCACATGGTTCAAATCAAAGTACACGCAGCTTGTCTTTGATACTGCGGAGGAGAGATTCCGCTATACAATCAATGGCGAATTGACAGAGGAGCAGAAGACTCATATCGTATCCTGCATGGAGGAAGGCAAATGGTTTATTCCGGATGCAGTCGGCATCGACGACGGTGAATGGGGCGAATGGAATGAGTTCAACTCGTTCACGACCACTACATTGGCCCCATCCAAATGCGCGAACGCTTTGACACCAGAAGAGCTTGTCGCTGCGTTCCAGAAAATGCACGATGGGTGGAGAGCAGCGGCCAAGTTTGATATTCCTAAGGGCAAGCGTCCATATCTCGTTGAGATTGCAGAAACCCATTATAAAACAGTAATGGTCGTATCCGAAAATCGTACGAGTGCGGAAGACGCCGCTTATACTCTGCTCGATTCCAAAGATATCACATTCGAGGCAGAGCAGTATTCCAACAAAGACGTCAAATGCACCGGCATTGCTACTGCCGATGACATGACCAAATTGGAATTGTACGGTACCGAAAAATAATCATCCAAAGGAGGGAAGGGGCGTCAATAGACGCCCCACCAAAATGAAACTAGCAGGATTGTGTCTGGGATGCCAATACTGTGAATCCGTAGAAGAACACCATTCGTTACAGGTGGTATGTCGTCACCCTTCTTCCAAGCGGGCCACAACCCGAATTCTGGAGAAAAGTGTACGAGATACCTTTGTAACTGGCGAGTCGGATGAGATTTCAAACTCAATCAGGGAAGAAGAAATGTTTCAAAAACTCATGAAACGTTCTGCTCCGAGCTGGTGCGGCGGGTATAAGAAATCCGCGCTGGATATTCACTCTCGTAGTGAGTTAATCCGCCAGTTTGAGTTTGCAAGATCTCTTAAGGACATCATTCGAGCTATTGACTTGATTGCGCAGCTCCCCGAAAATTCCGCAGACTATGCTTACTCGGAACAGGAGACTCTGCATATCGAGTTTTTAGCAGATCCCGATGGTTTGAAGATCATGCTTGACGGCCGTACGCTTGATGGTGATGTTGTCCCGGAAAGTTCTTCGGTATTCGCCTATGATGACGAAGAAGCTCTAAGGATGGCTATCATCAAAGTGCAAACCGCTTTCAAGCGCATGCTAAGGAGGCAATCATAATGGCTTACATCTGTACCCGAGAAGAACCCTGCAAGAGCTGCCCGCATTATCGCTTCGATGACGATTACAACGGATATGCATGCTTTGCACAGGTAGATATCGAAAATACTGCTAATGAGGAGGCTAACTAATATGTCTGAATATAAACACCTGATTTGGAGCAACACTGATTTGAACTACGAGGATTGGCGTGCTGACCTGGAAGCGGAATATCCCGAGCTTTCAGAAGACGAACGCATAGAGCGCATGTACGAGCTGAACGCAGTCCAGTTGGATGATGAGCGAACAAATCTCAATATCCAGCTGGATATGCCCATCCTGATCATTGCCGATCTCGGCCTGTGGAATGGCCGGCATAGCGCATATCGGGAAATTGCGAGCGGGAATATCAAGGACTGCTTGTCTTCCAATACGGACTATTCCACATGGTATGTTGACCGCCTGGGCGATCTGCGTTGTGACGCTGACCACCATGATGGATCCAATCACTATCTTTATCGCGTGTATAAAGATGGTGTCAGCGAAACCCAGATGGATAATCTCAAAGATAAGATCTATCGCGGTGTAGCTACCCGTACCGATATTACTCGTATTACCCGGCGTCTCGGGGATGATATCGGCCGAGTGTATGGTTGGACTTTTCCACAGCGGAAATCCACCAAGAAACAAGCATAAGGGGTGTTTAAAACGCTTAAGAAAAAACGTTGTGTCGCTTGCGGTGAACTGTATACACCTGTACGAGACTCGCAGAAGTTTTGTGAAGATTGCAGAAAACGCAATCTTACCGCAGACTCATTTGCTCGTGCTGAGGCGTTAAATCGCTACCATGTCGGTGACATGCCCAACCGTCGCATAGAAAAATGCACTTGCAATGTATGTGGCAGAAAATTCACTGCATACGGCAAAGCATTTTATTGCAGCGCGGCATGTCATCAGAAGTCTATCTCGATACGAGCCACTTGCCCCGTTTGTGGTGCGCGATTGATTGACAAAGGCGTTACCACAGGGAAGGGGTGTTGCAGCGACGAATGCCGTCAGAAGCATCGTATCCAAACGGCCATTCAAAATGGGCGATATATCTCCTGTGCATACTGCGGCAAGAAATTTATCCGTCATAGTATGACAAATAAGTTTTGTTCGCAAGAATGTTATCGTGCTGCTTTGCAGGCGAGTAAGAAATAAAGTGCTTACGCAAACAAACCCACAACATTAGCGCAGACAGAAATGTCTGCGCTTTTTCTTTATGCTTTGACGTTACGCGCTTGTTGTGCGCGTACAGAGAGCGAATACTATTCTCAGAACTACCAAAATAGAAATTACAGGAGATTTTCTGTAATCCTTGCAAAATGCAGTCTTTTATGCTATCATAATATTGCAATGTGTCTCTTTTCTACTTTTAAAGTAGTAGTCTGCCTTTCAACTCAATAGAGTTGTTTGTTCCACTATAATAATCAAAGCACCTATCGTACAACCGGTAGGTGCTTTTTTATATATAATTCTATGAAAGTCCAACCTGGTCATTCAAAATCAAAAGGAGGTGCAACTTTAGTTACACTACACACCCATATATTAAGAAAGAAGGATCTCTTATGAAAAAGTTATTTATGGTAGATGACGATTTTCTGGTCTATATCCAGACCAACGGCTCAGCCACCATCGAGTATGTGCTGCTCTCAATCGAGGATAATCGCATCATCGCCAGCGGCGTATTCGAAGTTCCGGTAATCGAAGAACAGTACCAGCAGCTGCCTATCTCGCTAAATGCGGTCATGGCTGCAATCAATGAATGCGGCCTTATCGGGTTTGCTATCGCCGAAGTGCCGATGAATATGCTCGAAAAACCCCAATTCGGGAAATTATGGCTTATCGCAAAAGAAGAAGCTGTAGAGCCAGTTATTCGTATTGTCGATGAGACATACAAAGACAAGTTCCTGTTGAAAGATGGTGCAAATGTATCTCTTGACACCCTGAAGGACACGATGAGTGGCCACTGCCAGTACATAGATCCGTATCATTTCAGGTTCTGTGACGATGTATATCACATCTGTCAGTTTGGAGAGATGTGCAAGAGAATTGCAGCAACAGTGCGACCCGAAGCGATTATCACAGACGATTGCGCTGCCTGGAAAATTGAGCGTAAGGGTTATATCGCTATCCAGCGAACAGAGGGTGCATCTTATGATTACACCCTCTATAACTCGGACTACACAGATTTCGATGGCGGCATTCTTGATGAGCCGGAATGGAACATGTGTGAGGCCCGTGACGCTATCCTTAAGGATTTCGATTGGGACGGCCGTCTGATGACGCTCATCGACTACGATGAACTGATGGAACACGTTTAATCAGTTCCAAACCCCAATAAAAGAAACGGAGGTGAGGGGATGCTGTAAATGCATCCCCAGATATATGAGCAAAAAGGACAAGAAGAACCCTCACAGGATGCCTGTGTCGGCGAAGGCAGTTGACACACAGGCGATTTTAGCGGAAGCCACATCCACCATGGTGCTGCACTGTTGGTATTGTTTTATGGGGGCTTTAATTGATTTTCCTGAAACGACCAAAGAAAGCCTGCTGCAGTTATGGAACGATGCCAATAACTATTCAGAAATCGCCTGTCAGCCTGAGAACGAGAACCGCCTTAATGCAGATCTCACGCATCTCGAAAATCTGGTAGGCCTGAAACGTGTTGACATTCCCAATCCGGATAACATTCGCAACGCAGGTGATCTGAAACGCTTCAAGAAGAAGGTTCGCGAAAAGTCCCTCTACGCTGGTTTCTCCCTGATGGCGCAGCCACTGGTTAAAGCCAACTATAGCGTGGACTTTCTGCGTCGTCTCTTTGAAAAGGCGTATGGCATCAACGATTTTATTGACCGTCACGAAATGACGGTCGATGAGATTAACGATGCTCTGCGAGATGAGTTTGGTGTGGAACTGTACTCAGATAACGGTGTGGCTCACATTGCCGAACTTTGCGAACCCAATGCAAAATCAAGCTGATGCGTACACCGGTTGGTTGTATATCACATTATTATATAAACATAAAACAAGAGTTTCATTGAGAAGAACGGAGGAAATTTACATGAGTAAAAAATATTATCCGATTGAAGATGCAGTAAATAATGTCTCACAAAAATTCAAACTTGGGTTGAAAGATGCGAATGAAATGGACGAAGAGGAATTTAACAATGTAGAGGAATACATATTGAAATATGTAAAATTTGTAAGTCATCCAGATTATGCACAGTTAATCCCACAATCGTTAGAAACAGGAGAATATATTTTGTAAGGATGAAACTTTGTATCATCGCAAACTGGGAAGATGCAGTTGCAAAATATAAGAAGTCCTGATGTATCCAACTCGCACAGATGTTAGAATTGCAAACGATTTCAGCCAAGATCGATATTCGAACGTGAGGAATAAGCAAACAAGAGTTTCTTTGGAAGAATGGAGAAAATACAATGAAGCGTGATTTAGTAGATGAATTATATAAAACGGCGTATAAACGATATAGAGAAAAATATCCAAACAAAAATTTTGTATCTATACCAAACTTTTTAGATTCACTTTGGTATAGAATTGAAGGTGAACTTAATAGAAATGGATATAATGCTGCAAAGAAATATGTCGAAGAAGCAGAGTTAATTGTATTAAAGTAGGTGAAAAATATGTCTGCGTTAGATTGGATGGTCATCCATGAATGTGACGATGAAGAAAAACCTATGCAGTGGGCAGCTGAAATTCATCATCCTGAATACGGCAAATGGTGTTGGATCAGCAACACCGGTGATCACTTTATCGTAGAAGTGGAGAACTGCGGAGGCTTTTTAGAGCTAGCTAAATGCAAATCGCTGATTAGTGCCAAGCGCTGGGTAGCAATAAACTTAATAAAACGATGAACAGAGCGGTGCTAAGATCAAAATGACAAACAAAAGTTTGGAAGGAGTGAGTCTTGTGGAAATCCGCTTGGATGATGGAGTATTTACTATCGGTGAGTATTCCATTGCAGGCAACTACGATGATGGATATACAGTCTGGAGGACTGGCGAAGATTCGGATACTTTGTATGACAATATCTCGTTTGAACGGTGTGTCGTATGGTGTCTGAATAGCTAAACGATGTTCGGAGATGATAACATGATTGTAGAATATAAAAAAGAAAACGACAATATAGACTGATAAAATAAGGATTTATTGGTAAGAACGGAGGAAGATAAAATGATCAATGAATTTAAAAAATATGATAAAGAACATACAAGATTGGTTACAATCAGTGTTTCAGATTTTAATGAGCTTATAAAAGAAACAAATATCTCTATTGAGACAAAAAGGGATTACGATTTAAAATCTCTTGAATCTATCAATGATATGAATAAAAAAATTGGCGAGCCAGAGATAAA
>ENA-OURQ01000376-OURQ01000376.1-human-gut-metagenome-genome-assembly--contig:-NODE-376-length-45433-cov-4.012385_pt1 | contig 45433 bp, 38 predicted proteins | sample MGYA00242105_ERZ508999 | MGnify/ENA primary metagenome ERZ508999 (study PRJEB26280, sample SAMEA2338771) | human gut metagenome | biome: human gut; feature: human-associated habitat; material: faeces...
TGGAACTGGTTCGATACCAGAAAAAAGAACTGCCACTGGCTGCAGGTGCAGAAGAGGTGATATATTCAGCAACGCAGATGCTGGCTGCCGAAAGGCGCAACAAAAACAGGCTTGGAAAACTGGCAGATATGCCGGTATACAGTATTCCTTATCCACAGATAAAAAAGATAGCGGCACTAAAAAATTATATATGGGGATTGTAAGAAAAGAAGAAATCGGATATAGTAAAAACAGTTATCAAATCTGAAACAGGTCACAGGTGTAGTCTGTCTAATACTTTCCGACAGTAAATTTACCCCATCGAAAGGCAGACAGGGGTTGATTTTTTGAGAAAAGTCGGCTAAAATGTAATTGAAGTAAAAAATAGCCGAGGTGATCAGCGTGAGATATATAGCAAGAAATCTGGAAAAAGTTGTTTTAGAAGTTACCAAGGAATATCCGGTTGTGCTGGTGACAGGGCCAAGGCAGGTAGGAAAAACTACGATGCTGCAAAAGTTGATGGAAGGAACAGACAGAAATTACGTATCGTTAGATGACCTGAATGAGAGAAATCTGGCAAAGACGGATCCGGAAATGTTTTTACAGCTGCATAAACCGCCGATATTGATCGACGAGGTTCAGTATGCTCCGGAATTATTTGTTTATATAAAAATACATGTCGATAAATATCATAATGCGGGGGATTTTTGGCTTACCGGTTCGCAGGTGTTTAAATTGATGAGCGGGATTCAGGAATCCTTGGCAGGCAGAGTTGCCGTGTTATCACTTACCTCGTTGTCTCAGGCAGAGATTTGTGGTGGAGAGATGCAGCCCTTTACTCTGGATATAGAAAAACTGTCTGCAAGACGGAAAGAACGAACAGCGGCAGATACCGGTGTAATATTTGACTGGATTTTCCGAGGTTCTATGCCGGCTATCGTCAGTGAAAAAAACAGTAACAGCCGGATCTTTTACAGCAGTTATCTGACAACATATATTGAACGGGATGTAAGAGAAGTGTCAGATGCGATAGATTCTCTTACATTTCTGCATTTTATTACAGCGGTTGCCGCAAGATGCGGGCAGATCCTGAATATTGCGGAAATTTCCAGAGATGCAGATATCAATCAGAAACAGGCGAAAAACTGGCTGGGTGTATTGGAAACATTGGGACTTATTTTTTACTTGCATCCGTACTCAAATAATATGTTGAAACGACTGGTAAAGACTCCTAAATTGTATTTTTATGATACAGGGCTGGTATGTTATCTGACAAAATGGAGCAGCGCGGAGACGTTACAAAGTGGAGCAATGAATGGGGCAATCCTTGAAAATTATGTGGTTGCAGAAATTAGAAAAACCTATCTTAATTGTGGAAAAGACCCGTATATGTATTATTACCGAGATAAGGATGCAAGAGAAATTGATATTATTTTGGAACATGATGGCGTGCTCAATCCCATTGAGATTAAGAAATCAGCCAATCCGGGATCTGAACTTATCAAAGTGTTTAAATTACTTGATAAATCATCGGCAAAACGGTCAAAAGGAGCTGTCGTTTGCATGAAACCGGAATTGTCGGCGATTGATAGAGAGAATTATATCATTCCTGTTTGGATGATATAATGAGCACATAATAAAAAAGCGAGGTGCTAAAAATGTGGATGTTATATGCCATTGGTTCGTCGTTTTTTGCCGGAATAACGGCAATTTTAGCAAAGTGCGGAATTAAGAAAACGGATTCCGATGTCGGGACAGCGATCCGAACGATCGTGGTACTTGTGTTTTCCTGGCTGATGGTGTTGATTACCGGAACCGGAGGACAGATTATGCAGATCAACGGTAAGACGTTTCTGTTTCTGGTGTTATCGGGACTTGCTACCGGGGCTTCCTGGCTGTGTTATTTTCACGCATTGCAAAAGGGAAATGTCAATAAAGTGGTGCCGATCGATAAATCGAGTACGGTGCTGACTATTTTACTGGCGCTTATCTTTCTGCATGAGGGAATGACGGCAGGCAAAGTGATATCCATTGTTTTGATCGGTCTGGGAACTATGCTCATGATCACGAAAAAGGAAACGACGGAAGCGAAAACAGAGAAAAAGGACTGGTTTATTTATGCAGTTCTTTCGGCGGTATTTGCAAGTCTTACGGCAATTCTCGGAAAAATAGGAATTGAAAATATAGATTCCAATCTGGGAACGGCGATCCGTACAACCGTGGTACTTTTGATGGCATGGATGATGGTATTTGCGACCGGAAAACGAAAATCAGTAAAACAAATCGAAGGAAAAGAATTGGTATTTATTCTATTGTCCGGGCTTGCTACCGGCGCTTCGTGGATGTGTTATTACCGGGCATTACAGGAAGGACCCGCGAGTGTGGTCGTGCCGATTGATAAACTGAGCATATTGGTAACGATTGCCTTCTCGTGGATCGTATTTCACGAGAAACTTACCAAAAAGGCAGTTCTCGGATTGCTGTGTATCGTGGCAGGCACAATGATCCTTGCGGTGTTATAAAAAGAAAGGAAACGTTATGGGAAAAATATATTTTGTTCGTCATGGAGAGAGTGAGTGGAATGTTACCGACCAGATCTGCGGTCAGACCGATGTGCCGTTGACGGAAAAAGGACATAAGCAGGCGGAGGAAACCGGAAAAAATATTGTGGAGAGTGGGATTTCTGCGGATCTTATCCTGTGTTCGCCTCTTTTGCGCGCAAAACAGACCGCGCAGCATATCGCAGAAATGACCGGAATCCCATTACAGGTTGAACCGAGGTTAGTAGAGCAGAACTTTGGTGTGTGGGAAGGGGCTTCTCCGCGAAATTCCAAAGAGTTTCATGAGGCGAAAAAAGAATTTTTAACGCGCTACGGAAAAGGCGAATCGATGTTTCAACTGGCGCAGCGCATTTACAATCTGCTCGATGAATTAAAGGCAACAGATAAAAATTATATTCTGGTGGCGCACAATGGCATATCGCGTGTGATCCGTTCGTATTTTGGAGATATGACAAATGAAGAATATGCGGCCTATGGTGTAAAAAACTGCAGTGTGACAATGTTTGATTTTTCGTATGATGCCGTTGTGTTTGATATGGATGGTGTGATCTTTGATTCGGAGCGGGCGACGATCGACTGCTGGCTGGAACTTGCGGAAAAATATAACATTGAAAATATGGAAGAGTCCCTTCTTATGTGCACCGGCACAACGAAAGTGCGGACGAAGGAAATCATGCAGGAGATATATGGGGAAGAGTTCCCTTATGATACGTATGCCAAAGAGGCATCGACAATGTATCACGAAAAATACGACGGTGGAAGACTTCCGATGAAACCGGGAGTCGTAGAGCTGCTTACGTATTTAAAAGACAAAGGAAAGAAAATTGCATTGGCATCCTCTACAAGAAAAGAGACGGTGATGAGCCAGTTAAGAGATGCAAAGATCCTTCCCTATTTTGATGTTGTGATCTGTGGTGATATGGTAGAGCGAAGCAAACCGGCGCCGGATATTTTTCTGAAAGCCTGTGATGAACTGGGAGTAAAGCCGGAGCGTGCTTTTGGTATCGAGGATTCTTACAATGGCATCCGCGCGTCGCAAAGTGGCGGGCTTCGTACCATCATGGTTCCGGATCTTCTTCCGGCCAATGAGGAAATGCGGGAACGTTCAGAAGTGGTGCTTGCTACACTCTTGGATGTAATAAATTATTTGGAGGCATAAAATGGATTTACATAAGGGTTACAACCACACGGTTCAATATTATGAAACAGACAAAATGGGAATTACCCATCATTCTAATTACATCCGCTGGATGGAAGAAGCACGGGTGGATTTCCTGAAGCAGATTGGCTGGGATTATGACAAACTGGAAGAAATCGGTGTGATCTCACCGGTGACAGAAGTCAGCTGTAAGTATAAAAATACGACCACATTTGCCGATGAAATACGGATTGTTGTCTCGGTGATGGAATGCAAAGGAGTCCGGTTAAAACTTTTGTATGAGATGGAAAAAGCAGACGGCACCTGCGTGTGCGTGGCGCATTCCGAACACTGCTTTGTGGACCCGGACGGACGTCCGATCAATCTGAAAAAGAAATATCCGGAATTTTATGAGGCGATTATCAGCCGGAAACAACAGTTGTCGTCGTGAGGCTGTTGCGATATACTTAGTAAGTAAGGGGACATTATGAATCGGATAGAGAAAGAGGGGATTTTATTGTACTATAGTATACAAGACACGATGTATCTAATCCTTTTTTGGATTGTTATAGGAGTAATTCCGGGAGTGCTTACTATCTGGAACATTTACAATTTCTTTGCAAAAAAGCCAAAATATAAGAGAATTATTGCGTGGCTGACGATCTGGATCGGAGGCTTTTTGTATTACTTTTTATACGAAGCCGGTTTTCAGCCGTCGGGGGACTGGAAGGAAGCCGTTTATGTCTATGAAACACATTATAGTATCTCGTCGCAATATGGCTGGACGGTAGTAGTTCCGGTTATATTGGGACTTATTGCACTGCTCATTTTGTATAGTGTGCAGGCAGACCGGCAGCCACCGCTTTTTGCCGCGTTTTTAATTGCTTTTGTAGTGATATTTAATGTTATTTCTATTGCTTTTGCGATCCAGATCGGAAACCAGATGAAGAGTCACAGTGATGGATTTGTCAATATGTTTTTATATCTGTATCAATTCAACCTTTTTGTGCTTTCTGTTTCGGCAGTGAAAAATCATATGAGGGAGCAGATAAAACTTTATCAGTCGAGACGAAAAAATGCGGAGAGTACAAAAATGGCATGGCTGTATTGCAGGATAAGATGTTTTGAGCGCTATCCTGTGCTTGTATTTGCCTGCTTCTTTTTTATCATTGCTGTATTTGAAATCTTGTTTATTCTGGCCGGGCAAGGGGCAGATGCGCCGATTAAAGCCTTTACGGATACAGCCGACTGGACATTTTCACAGCAGATACCGCCTCCTCCGATGGAGTCGAGCGGGCATTATCTGTGTACGGTGGCAGCAGGCGGTCATAAAAAGATCGTGAAGCCGCTCCGGTATGGAACGAGAAGAGGACAGACGATCGTGGTAAACCGCCAATTGTGTATAGCCAATGCGTTTGAAGAATGGATACAGGAAAAATCTCCCAAAATTCACAAGGCGATAAGAAACTTTTATGACAGGTATGGATATCCGGTTTCCAGACATATTACAACGCCACTGCGGGCAGATGTGGTATATTTTTTGATGAAACCGCTGGAATGGGGCTTTGTTGTATTTTTGTATTTCGTTGACATACAGCCGGAGGAACGCATACGCAGACAATATGTGCTGAAAAATCATATAAAGAATTCATTGAAGAGATGGTAGTGAGGATTAAGACAATCGCGGATAAAGCCAGTCACTCCCGTTTTTGAAAGGTTGTTTGAAAACGGGGATTCAATGGTTTTCCGTTCAAAAATGTTTTGTCAAAATCAATGATAATGTCTCTGCAGGGAGCAAGTGTGCTTTGGTAAATTTTGGAAAGAACCGGATTTGTCTCCTTGGCGGAGGCTTTTGGAATGAGATCCATCATATGTCCTTCGAGTTTGCGGTAGTGCAGGGAGAGGAGCATAAGGGAACGCAGGATGAGACGGCGCAAGGTCTTGCCGGTCGTTACGAGCCATTTGTAAAACGCCATAGACTGTAACGATTTTTTGACGTCGCGTGGTGTCAGGTCAAAATGGCGGTAAACTCCATAGACAGCCTGAAGCGTCTGCTTATCCCAGCGGATGTGGCGCCAGAGAGGGTATAAAAATGGCTGGATGCCATCTTTTTTCATCAGATAGCGGTCAAATTCCATTTCCATGACAAGGTGGTTAAATCCCTTTTCTTTTGCTTTTTCATTGACGTACGTATGTGCTTCGCTGTCAAGCATAAAATGACAGATGAATCCAAGGAGATAGGCATACTCCGGACAATGACGTCCTTTTTTCCGGATGGAGGAACGAACGGTTTCCAGGAAAGGAAGAAAGGACTGTTTATGCTGGGCATGTCCCAATGTATTGACGTGGCAGGGAAGAAACGGACGGTAGAAGAACAAAAAGTCAGGCCCCTGCAGTCCTGCTTTGTAGGCGGAAGGATATTCCTGTATGATCTGATGTATTTCTTTTGGAAGTTCTTTGCAGACCTCTTTTCCAAAACGATTATGTGCATAAAATGAAGGCATGATAAAACTCCTTTCAAATTTACTCTGTCTTTTTTTATATAATTGTAGTATACTAGATTTGATTTAAGTTATGCAACAGGAATTTGAAAACAGGAGAAAATAAATAGATGTTAGAATCCATAAAGGGACTTAATGTAGTGGAAAAAAAGGGAGTGCCCTTTCTTCAATTTGAAATATTTAAAAATCAACCCGTGATCCACGGCTTTTCAACGCGCCTTGGCGGTGTGAGCCGGGGAGAATGGAGTTCTATGAATATCAGTTTTACGCGCGGAGATAACGAAGCCGATGTAAAAGAAAATCATGAACGTCTGGCTGCCGCGGTCGGATACCGGACAGAAGATCTGGTATTAACCCAGCAGGTGCACAAAACCGATATTCTGCGTGTCGGGAAAGAAGATACCGGTGATGTTTACCGCTATCCGAATCGGAGAATTCGGGAAATTGACGGACTGGTAACCGATGAGCCGGGGGTAATGTTGATGACATTTTTTGCAGACTGCGTGCCGCTTATCTTTTACGATCCGATCAAGAAAGCGGTGGGAAATGCTCATTCCGGATGGCGGGGAACCGTCGGCGCGATGGGGCAGAAGATGGTAGAACGGATGCACGAAGAATTTGGTTCCAGACCGGAAGATATTCTTGCTGTGATCGGGCCCTCCATCTGCCGGAACTGTTACGAAGTAAGCGATGATGTGATCGCAGAGTTTCACAAAGCATTTCCGTGGATGACAGGATTTTACGAGGACAAGGGAAACGGGCATGCGATGCTTGATCTGTGGGAGGCAAACCGACAGATCCTGCTTCATGCCGGATGCTTAGAAGAGCATATACAGGTGAGCGGACTATGTACGAACTGCCATCCGGATCTGCTGTTTTCGCATCGTTATACAGGGGGAAAGCGAGGAAATCTTTGTGCAGTCATCGGCCTGCAGGAAGGATAGATAGGAGAACAAACGTGAATCAGAGAAATTTTCAAAAAGAGCTGGATCAGTTATTGGAAAAAATTGACAATGAGCCAAAGAAAACTCTATTTCTGCATTGCTGCTGTGCCCCGTGCAGCAGTTATGTGACGGAGTATCTTTCGGCGCATTTTCATCTGGTGCTGTTTTTTTATAATCCGAATATAACGGAAGAGGACGAGTATGAGAAGAGAAAGCAGGAATTGCTCCGTCTCATCTCAGAGAAAGAGTATCCCGGAAAAATCGATATCGTAGAAGCCGATTACGACAGCGAATCCTTTTATGAAATGGCAAAAGGCTACGAGAAAGAGCCGGAATGCGGGAAACGCTGCTTTTTGTGTTATGAACTGCGGCTTCGTGAGACGGCAAAAGAGGCAGTCCGCTATGGAGCAGATTATTTCTGCACGACATTGTCGATCAGTCCACATAAAAATGCAGGAAAACTGATGGAGATCGGAGAGAGGCTGGCGAAGGAGTACAACATTCCGTATCTTCCGTCTGATTTTAAGAAAAAGAATGGCTATAAGCGAAGCATAGAATTGTCAAGAGAATACGATCTTTACCGGCAAAATTACTGCGGCTGCGTCTTTTCAAGGCAGCAGGCAGAAAAGGAAGGAAGAAATAACTGTGAAAAACCAGAATAAGCATAAGAAAATATGGATCCTTGCGGTCGTCGTACTGTGTGCTGTCGCAGCGGTCGGGGTGGCGGATGCCATACAGAAAAGGTCGGAAGCGCAGCCAAAGGACGAGGTTTCGGTGGGAAAAGATGAGATCTTTGCCATGGATACGGTGATGGATCTGACGGTGTATGCGAAAGACACGGAAAAGGTGTTAAGTGCCGGCAGAAAGCTGATCACACAGTATGAACAGCATTTTTCTGTCAATATCGAGGACAGTGATATCAGTAAATGCAACCGGGCAGAGGGAAAACCGGTAAAAGTATCGGATGAGACGTATGATCTGATCCGTATCAGCAAAGAAATGACCGAGAAAACAGACGGTTTATTTGATATCTCCATTTATCCGATCGTCCGCGCGTGGGGATTTACGACGCAGGATTATAAAATCCCGGATGAAAGTCAGCGCAAGAAACTGCTTTCTTATGTGGATGCTTCCGGGATCACGCTCGGAGACGACAATACGGTTACCTTGAAAAAGGGAATGGAGATTGACCTTGGTGGGATTGCAAAAGGATATCTTTCCCAAAAACTGGTAGAATTGTTTCAAAAAGAAGGAGCCGTCGCCGGTGTTGTGTCTCTGGGTGGAAATGTGCAGACATTTGGGAAAAAAGAAGATGGAAGCCGGTTTACGATCGGAATTACCGATCCGTCAGATGGACAGAGTGTGCTGGGAACGCTGGAAGTGGACGAAAAGGCAGTGATCACGTCGGGATCCTACCAGCGGTATTTTGAAGAGAATGGAAAGCGGTACCATCATATCATGGATCCGCGAACCGGGGCACCGGCAGAAAGTGATCTTTTAAGTGTCACGGTGATCTGTGACCGTGGAGAACAGGGGGATGCACTTGCTACCTCGCTATTTGTAATGGGTAAAGAAAAGGCGATTGCCTATGCAAAAGAAAATGATCTGTCATTGATTCTGGTGGATCAGAATAACGAAATATGGACGTCGGAAGGAGTGGACTTTCGGACGGCAAAATAATTATGAAAAAAGAGGAATAGAAGAATGAGAGAAAAATTAATCGGTGACCGCAGGTTTTACCGCAGATTATTTGCGATAGCGGTGCCAATGATGATACAGATGGCAATTACAAATTTTGCCAGTATGCTTGACAATGTGATGGTAGGGCAGATGGGAACCGAGCAGATGACCGGCGTAGCGATCGCAAATCAGCTGGTTTTTGTCTATAATTTGTTTATTTTCGGAGCCGTATCCGGTCCGGGGATTTATACAGCGCAGTTTTTTGGGCAGAGAAACGAAGAGGGAATCCGCTACACAATGCGGTTTAAACTGCTTTTGTGCGGAGCACTTACCCTGATTGGTCTGATATTGATGGGAAGTATGGGAGAGCAATTGATCCAATTGTATCTTCATACGGAAAATGGAACGACCAATGCTGCACTCACGTTACAGCATGGTTTGGATTATTTGCACATTGTGATGATCAGTTTTATCCCGTTTGCAGTCGTTCAGGCGTATGCCGGGACATTAAAGGAAACGGGAGAGACGATGCTTCCGATGAAAGCCGGAATCCTTTCTGTCGTCGTGAACTTTTGCATCAATTACGTGTTGATCTTCGGAAAATTCGGAATGCCGGTTCTGGGAGCCAGAGGAGCAGCCATCGGAACCGTGGCAGCAAGAATTGTGGAGATGGTTATCGTCGTAGGCTGGGTGCATACGAAGAAGGACAGAAATCCTTATGTCAAAGGACTGTACCGCTCAATGAAAATACCGGCAGGTCTGGCAAAAGAAATTGCCATCAAGGGAACGCCGCTCTTGATCAATGAAGGCTTGTGGGCGTCCGGTATGGCGATGCTTATGCAATGTTACTCCGTCCGCGGTCTGGATGTCGTGGCAGGAATGAACATATCAAATACGTTGAATAATATGTTCAATGTCGTATTTTTATCAATTGGAAACAGTGTCGCGATTTTAGTCGGTCAGTTACTGGGAGCCGGCAAGATGAAAGAAGCAAGATATACCGCTTACCGGATTATTTTCTGTTCGACGACACTGTGTCTCATAATTGCTCTTGCTTTGGCAGGAACCTCGCCGTTTTTCCCAAGAATCTATGAGACGACGGAGGAGATACGGCATCTGGCAACCGGATTTATCCGAATCCTTGCGCTGTATATGCCGGTCAATGCTTTTTTGCACGCGACATATTTTACAATCCGTTCCGGAGGAAAAACGATCATTACGTTTTTGTTTGACAGTTGTTTTATCTGGTGTATTACAATTCCGTTGGCATACTGTCTTTCAAGATTCACCTCGATCCCAATCTTTCCGCTGTATCTGATCGTGAGCGGAGTGGATGTGTTAAAATCCATGCTTGGCTACCTCTTACTGGTAAAAGGAATCTGGCTGAACAATCTCGTAGAAGAAAAGAAATAATAACGAATAGACTTCTTGTTGAGAAATATTATCAATAAGAAGTCTATCTTTTTTTGACAAAAAGAGGTATGATATTACTAGTTAGTGAGAACTAACTTAAACGTTTACGCATACATTTTAGGAGGATTTAGAGATGTTTTTAGAGATTCATGATCTAAAAAAGAGTTTTGGAAGCGGAAACAACCGGACAGAGGTATTAAAAGGGATTGAGTTTACAGCCAATAAGGGAGAGATCTGTGTTCTTCTTGGTCCTTCCGGCTCCGGAAAATCTACGCTTCTTAATATTATTGGAGGAATTGATTCACCGGATGATGGTTACGTAGCCATCGAGGGAGAGAAAATGAAAGATATGACGGAAAAGGCATTGACCCGATACCGCAGAAGACATCTTGGTTACATATTTCAGATGTACAATCTGATCCCAAATCTCAATGTAAAAGAGAATATTGAGGTAGGAGCATATTTAAGTGAAAAACCCTTGGAGATTGACGATCTGTTAAAGACACTTGGGTTGTATGAACATCGTCATAAACTGCCAAATCAGCTTTCCGGTGGACAGCAGCAGCGTACCGCGATCGGACGTGCGATTGTAAAAAATCCGGATATTCTTTTGTGCGATGAGCCGACCGGAGCATTGGATTATAATACGTCCAAAGATATTTTGAATCTGATTGAAGAAGTCAATCACAAATACGGGAATACGGTCATAATGGTAACCCATAACGATGCCATCAAATATATGGCGGATCGTGTCGTTCAGCTGCGCGACGGACAGATACGGAAGAATTATTGTAATGAGAAGAAGATTTCCGCAGTAGATCTTGACTGGTAGGAGGGCGGGTAAATGAAAAATCCATTGATAAAACGCCTGCCGAGAGAATTGATCGGAGAATTTCCAAAGTATATTGTCATATTTTTGTTTATGACATTGACGATCGGATTTATTTCCGGATTTCTTGTAGCAGGAAACAGTATGATCATAGCATATGATGAAAGTTTTGAAAAATATAACATCGAAGACGGACATGTGGAGTTTGAAGAAGAAGCAGACGATTCGATGATGGAAGAGGTAGAAAAAGAGGAGAATGTAACTTTTTATAAGGATTTTTACAAAGAAGCAGCCTCGGTTTTGAAAAAAGATAATTCTCAGGGAACGATGCGCGTGTTTCAACCCCGTGAAACCGTGAACAAGATCTGTTTGATGGAAGGAACGATGCCAAAGAAGAAAAATCAGGTAGCGATTGACCGTATGCATGCAGATAACAATAACTGGAAAATTGGCGATAAGATCACGTTAGACGGAAAAGAATATGATATCTGTGGTTTGGTGGCTTTGTCTGACTATAGCGCATTATACTCAGACAATAATGATTTCATGTTTGATGCCGTTAAGTTTGGTGTGGCTGTTATGTCAAAAGAAGGGTATGAAACTCTTTCGGAGGACAAAGAACATTTTCAATACGACTGGGTTTATGCGGATAAACCGCAGACAGAGAAAGAAAAGAATGATAAAGCAGAAGATTTTATGACGGCAATTGCTAAAAAGGCCTATAATAAAAATCTGACAATTAAGAATTTTATTCCGGAATATGCAAACCAAGCGATTCATTTTACGGGGGAAGACATGGGTGGTGACCGTGCGATGATGATCGGACTTTTGTATATCCTGATCGCAATCATTGCGTTTATCTTTTCGATTACGATCAAACATACGATTATAAGAGAATCGTCCGTGATCGGTACCCTTCGTGCTTCGGGGTATACGAGAGGAGAAGTTTTAAGACATTACCTTGCGGTGCCGATTATGGTCACGCTAATTTCTTCCTTACTGGGAAATGTACTTGGATACACTGTATTTAAAGATATGGTAGCAGATCTGTATTATGGAAGTTACAGCCTGCCGACGTATGTAACCGTCTGGAATGCAGAAGCTTTTGTGATGACGACGGTGATTCCTATCGTATTAATGCTTGTAGTGAATGCGGTTACACTGATTAAGAAACTGCGTTTGTCACCGCTTAAATTTATACGAAGAGATCTTTCAACGAAAAAGAAAAAGAAGGCACTTCGTCTGCCACATTTTAAATTTTTCACAAGATTTCGTATCCGTATTGTATTGCAGAATTTATCGAGTTATCTGATGATGTTTATCGGAATATTTTTTGCGTCGGTATTGCTTTTATTTGGTATGATGATGCAGCCGCTTTTGGCAAAATACCAGGATAAGGTGCTGGATGCGATGATCGCGCCGTACCAGTATGTATTGAAGACGCAGGTGGATACGACAAATCCGGATGCGGAAAAATATTCGATGATCTCATTGAATTACGAGGGGAAAACCCGTAATGAAGATATCAGTATTTATGGACTGGTAGAAAATAGTAAATATTTTACACAGGAACTTCCGAAAGAGGGAGTCGCTGTATCGGATTCATTTAACGAAAAGTATGGTGTGCAGGTCGGCGATACGATCACTTTGAAAGAAAAATACGAAGGAAAACAATATCGTGTAAAGATTGCAAAGGTCATCCCTTACGCTGCCGGTATTGCTGTATTTATGCCAATCGATCAGTTTAATGAAACATTTGAAATGAAAGTCGATTTGTTTGACCAGGGATTTCGTGATCCGGCATTGCTTTTGAAGCGGCTTTCCACTCCCGGAAAACCGGAATATTTCACCGGATATTTTTCCAAAGAAAAATTAACCGATATTGATGAAAAGTACATTAGTTCCTGTATTACAGAAGATGATATGACAAAACTTTCCCGTCAGCTGAATGTGTCGATGGGAGGTATGTTTGAGATGATTAAATGGTTTGCCGTTGCACTTGCGGTACTGATCATTTACCTTCTTACGAAACTTATATTGGAGCGAAATACGACGGCAATCTCGATGGTTAAGATCTTAGGCTATGAAAATGGAGAGATCGGGCGGCTTTACCTGATCACGACGACATGGTTTGTGCTGTTCTCGATCATTATCAGTTTGTTTTTATCCTCGGTTACGATGCTGGAGATCTATCAGGCACTTATGATCAATTACAATGGATGGATCAGTATTTATTACTCACCGCAGGTTTATCCGATCATGGTACTTATGGTACTTGGTGCGTATGCGCTGGTAGCGCTTGTGCAGTTCCGAAAAATTAAGAAGATTCCGATGGATGAAGCATTGAAGAATGTTGAATAGAAAGGGGCAGAAGCAATGAATCGAAATAGAAAATGGAAATATGTAGGAAAAGCGGTTCTCTCCGGAGTGCTTGTGACAAGTTTACTGGTAGGAAATATCGGATATGCGGAGGCAAAGCCGATTTCGCAGGAAGAAACGGTATACGTGGAACTGGCAGAAGATGGAAGTGTGAAAGAAGTGACAGTGTCTGATCTTTTGAAGCAGGAAGGAAAGGAAAATGTGACAAAAGAGGAAAAAGCAGACAAGGAGACAAAGCTTCCGGTGGACGTAACGATTACCTATCTTTTGGATGGAAAAGAAATTGCCGGCAAGGATCTGGTCGGCAAAAGCGGAAAACTTACGATCCGTGTAAAATACACAAACCGTTCCACCCGGAAAAAGAGCATCAACGGCAAATCAGAGACGTTGTATACGCCGTTTATAATGGCGACTATGATGGTTCTTCCGTCGGATAAATTTACGAATGTAGAAGCGAAAGATGCCAAGGTAATGGAACAGGGCGACAATCAGATTGTCCTTGGAATCGGCTTCCCGGGCATGGCAGAGAGTCTAAATCTGGAAGATGGCGATATCAAGGACAAGTTAAAGTCAGAATTTGAAATTACAGCGGATGTCAAAGAGTTTGAGATGGACCAGGCAGTGACGGTTGCCAGTGCAGACATTCTCTCGGAACTTGATCTGGAGGACAATGAGGATTTACAGGATTTGGAAGACGGCATCGAGGATCTTTGTGATGCTTCCGGAAAACTGGTAAAAGGAACGAAGAAAGTAGACCAAGCTGTAACGAAGTTTGGCGATAAATTCGAAACGTTTGCCAAAGCCATTGCGAAGATGAACAAAGGAACGAAGACGCTGAATAAAGGAAGTAATACATTGTATAAAGGCATAAAACAATATACGCAGGGCGTAAATGGACTTGCGGATGGAGTTTCGGCTTACGTGCAGGGAAGCGATAAGGTTTCCGCGGGGATTAGTGCTTTTTATACCGGCGTCAAAGACTTGCCGGAGACATACAAAAAGTTCTCAACCGGCTTATCGAGTTATACTTCCGCAGTGGATAAATTAGCGGATAAAGATACGGTAAATGCGCTGGTAGATGGTGCGAAAGGTGTAGCGGCACAGATCACGGCGATGAATACAAATCTGGAGACGCTGGAAAAAAGTTATGATAAATATGACAAGATTATAGCAGATCTGAAAGCACAGGCAGATTCCTGTGCCGATGAAGCGCAGAAACAGGCACTGCTTGCTTCGGCCGCAGAACTCGAAAAGGTGGCAGCAGAGCAGGAGAAAAGCGTCGCCGCCATGAAGGATGTGACAAAGAGCGACGGTGCATGGAAGAAAGGGGCTGACCAGGTTAGCAATGGTGTAGCTCAGTATACCGGCGGCGTGCAGAAACTATCGGAGAGTTCCTCTACACTTACGAGTGCTGACAGTGAGATAAGCAAGGGCCTCACGAGTCTTGTGACAAGTGCGAAAACATTGAATGAAGGAAGCGGAAAACTTTCGCAAAACAGCAAGAAACTTTTGAGTGCTTCGAAGAAGATTAAAAAGGTATCCAAGAGTCTTGTAAAAGGGGGAAAAGGTCTGGCAGACGGTACGAAGGCACTTGCCAAAGGAAGCGCCCGGATGAATCAGGCTGCCGGTGCTTTTCAGAAAGGATTTACCGCATTGGAGAAAGGCACCGGCTCTCTTGCGAGCGGTGTGAAGAAATTTGATGAAAAAGGAATTCAGAAGATCAAAGATACCTATGAAGACGATTTTGTCTCATTAAAAGACCGTTTGCAGGCGCTCGGTGAATTGTCGAAGGATTATACTTCATTTTCTGAGAAACAGCAGGGTGTGGACAGTGAAGTGAAGTTTATCATCCAGTCACCGGCGTATAAGAAGTAGAAAAATTTGGCGTTATTGATGTGAGAAAAGCCCCCGGCATGGCAGTTATAGTAGGGACTGCCATGCTGGGGGCTTTGTGTGGGGTGGAGAATTACAGGCGGAGGAACATTTCGATGCCTCGCAGGCATTACAGGAGATACATTATAGGTATTAGACATGAAAGCAAGTGTGAAAACCTGGAAAGGTAAATGTAAAAGTCAACGTATAGAATAAAAAAATGGCAAAAACGCGACGTTGAAAACATTGATGTTGACAGGGGGAAGTGTATCGTGTATTGTAGATATAAAGGGAAAATGTTAGCTGAAAAGGGAAAAGAGTGAGTGTATATAATGCGATTTGGAATGTGATCTAGACAAGTGAGAGGTGAGATAAGATAATGGAAGAAATGCTTTTTACATTTTTAATGCTGGTTATGATGGTTTTTCTATTCTGTTTGCGGTATATAGTGCCAATTTTTATTTCGATTATTGGGGCAGTGCTGATTAAGAAGAAAAACAAAAAAATATATGGAAGTATTCTTTTAATCTTAGGGCTTGCAATTGAGGCAGTTAGCATAGCAGTGCAGGTCTACAGTTTCAGATAGGGAATAGAACCATATGAAATCAAAATGTACAATGCTTCCAGAAATTGTACTAATTTTCGTCAGGTGAAAGGTTTTGATGTAGACAAAGCAGAGGGTGAGAGATTCATTTAAGAATATAGATTGTGAAAGTTTGTGAGGTGATTTCAGAATGAAGTTAAAGACAATATGCAACATTGCTTTGTTTGTTTTGTGCGTTAGTGGTATAGTAATAAATCATTTTTTTGAGCAGTACAAAATATTGAGTAGTGCATGTTTGTTAGGAATCGGAGTAATTGCGATTATTAAAGAAAGAGTAAAATTAAAAGACAAATGAGAAGCTTGATGAATACAGATTATATTTTAAGATTGGAGCGTGGACAAAATGAACAAAAAAGTATCCTATGGATGAATGTTGTATTGGTAGCTTCCTTGCTTGTCGGCATGGTATTTCCAATGGCAGACGGCAATGTACAGGCGAAACAGAAAAAGGTTTTGGTTGCTTATTTTTCTGCGACCGGGACGACAAAAAGTGCAGCGTCAAAGATTAAGAAGGCGGCGAAGGGCGCAAAGGTGCAAAGTGGAGCGGATCTTACGGATTCTTCCGTAGCCGGTGTGGCAAAATGGGTAAAGAAGAAAGTGAAATAATGGGGGAGAAAGTTAGGAATCTTAAAATACAGCATTATTTTAACAAAAATATTGAATTATAACAAAAAGAATGTTATGATAAAATAAAAAAGTTAAAAGGTGTATGTATGAAAAAATATTTGTCTGACATTTTTGGAGTAAATGTCAAAATTGAAAACTGGGACGGTAAGCTCCAATTGCCTCTTTATTTGCGAAACAAGAGAGAGTATTATATGCTTTCGCTTGGTGAGAGACAAAGTATATTGATGAAGAATGAATCGGGCTATTTTAATGTGGCTTCTTTTGAAAAAGAAATAAAAAAAATAGAAAAATATGCAAAGATGCCGGTTGTATTATGGCTTGATACAATTTCTTCTTATCAAAGAAATGCCTTGATTAAAAACCGAATTTCTTTTATTGTGCCAAATTCGCAAATTTTTGTGCCGGAATTTGGAATGAGTTTAAGGGAATTTTGCATGAGAGCAGAAATGAGAGAGAAAAGCGGCAAAATTCCAGCAATGACCCAGTTTTTGCTTCTTTATTTTATCTATCAAAAGAAGAGGGAAGAAAAGAGCCAATCGGAGATTGCAAAATGTCTTAATATGTCAGCGATGAATGTCAGCAGAGCGATTCAGGAGTTACAGGAACTTGGTTTGCTGGTTGCCCGCAGAGACGGAACACATAAAATGATTGAGGCGGTAGCTTGTGGCAGAGAATTGTATCAACTCTCATGCAAATATTTACAGTCGCCGGTTCAAAAGAAAATATATGTAAGTTCCCAATTTTATAATGTGACATTGCCTATGGCTGGAGAAACAGCATTAGCGAAAAAGAGTATGCTGAATGACCCCAAATGCATGGTTTATGCAATGGATAAAAAGCGATTAAAGGAAATTCCACAGGAGGCTATTGTTAAGCCACAATTTGTGCTTGGCAATGATTATGTGGAGATTGAATTATGGAAATATAATCCCTCTGCTTATATGATGGATGACATGGTGGATGTAGTGTCATTGGTGCAAAGCCTCAAAGATGTAGATGATGAGCGTGTGGAAATGCAGATTGAAGAAGTTATGGAGGAATACAGATGGTAATTTGTAGAAAGGATGCCGGAAGAACGTATTAATATGAAAAATATCGGGCTTGATATGGAGTTGTATGACGCATTGCATATATTAGAAAATATGTATTTGTTATAAAGAAAAAGTCAAATAAAAACCAGCAAAATAGGCATAGTTCCCATTTTGCTGGTCCTTTTATGTTCTAATTTTTAATTACTTACCGTTCTTATTTACTTCCTGCATTTTCATTGCACGGACTTTGGTTGACAGACCAAACAATGTGATGAATCCGTCAGCGTCGTGGTGGTCATAAAGGTCACCGGTTGTAAAGGAAGCAAGGCTTTCATTGTACAGGGAATAAGGAGAAGTTGTTCCTGCTTTGATAATGTTTCCTTTGTACAGTTTGAATTTTACTTCGCCGGTTACATACTGCTGGGTAGACTCGATGAATGCCTGAGTTGCCTCACGAAGCGGACTGAACCATTTTCCTTCGTATACGATCTGAGCGAGTTTGTTGCCCATTTCCTCTTTTACAGCGTAAGTATCGCGGTCGAGGATTAATTCTTCGAGCTGCTGATGTGCTTCGTAAAGAATGGTTCCACCCGGAGTTTCATATACACCACGGGATTTCATACCTACAACACGGTTTTCTACAATATCAATGATACCGATGCCGTGTTTGCCGCCGAGACGGTTCAATTCGCGGATGATATCAGAAACTTTCATGGCTTTTCCATTGACTGATTTTGGAACACCTTTTTCAAATGTCATTGTGACATATTCGCCTTCATCCGGAGCTTTTTCCGGTGTGGTACCGAGTACGAGAAGATGTTCGTAGTTTGGCTCATTGGCAGGATCTTCCAATTCCAGTCCTTCATGGCTGATGTGCCACAAGTTACGGTCACGGCTGTAACTGGAATCTGCAGCAAAAGGAAGGTCAATGCCGTGTGCGCGGCAGTATTCAATCTCGGATTCACGGGAATCCATGTTCCATTTGTCGTTTCTCCAAGGAGCGATGATCTTGATATCAGGAGCGAGAGCTTTGATACCGAGTTCGAAACGGATCTGGTCATTTCCTTTTCCGGTTGCACCGTGGCAGATAGCGACAGCGCCTTCTTTGCGGGCAATTTCCACGAGACGTTTGGCGATAACCGGACGAGCCATGGAAGTACCAAGCAGATATTTATTTTCATAGATTGCATGACCCTGTACACAAGGAACGATGTATTCGTCACAGAATTCATCGATAACATCTTCGATGTAGAGTTTGGAAGCACCACATGCTTTTGCACGCTCGTCCAATCCATCAAGTTCGCTTCCCTGTCCACAGTCGATGCAGACGCAGATAACTTCATAATCATAATTTTCCTTCAGCCATGGAATGATCGCTGTCGTATCCAGACCGCCGGAATAAGCAAGAACAACTTTTTCCTTCATAATTAAACCTCCGTAAATGTGATATAGAAAGGGTTTCAAGGTATCATCCTCTTTCGTGCAAGCACGAGAGTAACGCTTTTCGACCCTGTTAAACGGCTTGCTCCGTTGCTGGCGCAACTGTCGCAATCCTGCGAATATTCGGATTCCCGATCCTTGCAAAGCAAGTCTCTCCATCCTCATATTCGGCGAGTTTCAAGGTGTCATCCTCTTTCGTGCAAGCACGAGAGTCTGACACTTTGAAACTCTGATATCATAAATATACAACATAAATGAATATTATGCAAGAGGAAATGTGGATTTTATGTTTTCTTTTGATGAATTGTGAAATTGTACTTGCGTAAATGAGTACACAGGTGTATAATAAATATGCATTTGCATAAAAGATGCATGTTTATGCAAAATATTCATTGAATTATGCATAAAAGGAAATGGAGGACATATTTATGAAGAAAGTAAGAGCGGTGATAGCGTGTCTTATAGCGATGGTTATGTTGACCGGATGTCTGGGGCTTAACATGGAGATGACGGTAAATGAAGACGGTACATGTGGTTATACCCTTACATATTATTATGAACAAAGTACCTTTGAATTAATGAAAGACGATGCATCTAGCAGTGTGCTGACATGCGGAGATTTTACGCAGGACACAAAAATGATAAACGGAAAGACGTATCAGTCATTTTCCAGAACATTTTCCTTTGCGTCCAGAGACGAATTGAAAAATTTCTTGACAAATGATGCGGTTTATCTTGCTAAGTTTAAGCAGGATTCCAAAGCGGCGGATAAATATACATCGGATAGTTTTCATGCGCCATTCGAAAATGTAACATTGACGGCAGATACATTTATCGGTGAGGCAGGAACGAACAATTATACTTCGATGTCAACGAAATCGGCGCAGTCATCACAAACACAAAATAATGCGCGGGCGCTTGACGTCGCACAGATGTCTTCCCAATTAAAAGGAAAATCTGTAAATGAATATTATAAGGCATTGGGGCTCATCATGGATATTTCCATCGTTTTGCCAAAGCCAATTAAGGAATCCAATGGCGCAGCGGAAGGAAATAAAGTAACATGGAATCTGGATAATTTACCGGATGATTCCAAATTGATCGCGACATGCGGAGATACGCCGATCATATCCGGCGACAAAGAAGCACCGAAGATTCAGGGCGTAAAAAATAATGCGCTTACAAAGAAAGCGGTGTCAGTAAAAGCGACAGATAACGTGAGTGTGAAAGAAGTGACAATTAATGGGAAACGTTTCAATGTGTCACAGTTTAAATTGGCAAAAAGTGGACGATATACAATAAAGGCAGTAGATGCCAATGGAAATGCATCGGTATTGAAATTTACGATTGATGCCAAAGCACCGGTTTTCAAAGGGGTACGACACGGTAAGGTATATCGGGGAAAAGCGACGTTGAAAGTATCGGATGCCAATGGAATCCGTTATATTAAAGTAAATGGCAAAAAACAAAAAGCTAAGAAGAAACTTGTAATTCGCAAAAAAGGTAAAAATACCGTGATTGCCTGTGACAAAGCAGGAAATCAATCGAAAGTTGTATTTACCATTAAGTAATAGAAAAGAGGCTAAATGATGATTAAAGTAGGTATTATCGGCTCGACCGGTTATGCGGGCCAGGAATTGGTAAGATTGTTATTGCAGCACAAAGAGGCAGAGATTGTATGGTATGGTTCACGAAGCTATGTCGATGAAAAATTCAGTGCTGTTTTTGGAAACATGTTCCAGATCGTTGAAAATGTATGTAAAGGCGATGATCTTCATGAATTAAGTAAGCAGGCAGACGTGATCTTTACGGCGACGCCGCAGGGATATCTTGCCTCGGTTCTCGATGAAGAGATTTTGTCAAATTGTAAAGTGATTGATCTGAGTGCGGATTTCCGTATTAAAGATGTCGATGTATATGAAAAATGGTATGGTATCGAACATAAGAGCAAACAGTTTATCGGAGAGGCTGTATATGGACTCTGTGAGTTGAACCGGGAGAAGATCAAAGGTGCACGCCTGATCGCAAATCCGGGATGTTATCCGACCTGCTCGACGCTTTCCATTTATCCGATGGTAAAAAATGGATATATTGACACCGATACGCTGATCATTGATGCCAAATCCGGTACAAGCGGAGCCGGTCGTGGAGCAAAGATTCCAAACTTGTATTGTGAAGTGAATGAAAATATTAAGGCATACGGGGTAGCGACACACCGCCATACACCGGAGATTGAGGAACAGCTTGGCTATGCGGCAGGAAAACCGGTAATGATCAATTTTACCCCACATTTGATTCCGATGAACCGTGGCATTCTCATTACGGCTTATGCAAAATTAAATCCGGGTGTGACAAAAGAAATGGTTCGTAAAGCATATGAAGAAGCTTACAAGGACGAATATTTTGTACGTGTATTAAATGATGGTGTCTGTCCGGAAACACGCTGGGTAGAAGGCAGTAACTTTGTTGATGTCAGCCCGAAAGTGGACGAGCGTACCGGTCGTGTCATCATGATGGGTGCTATGGATAATATTACCAAGGGCGCAGCAGGACAGGCAGTTCAGAATATGAACCTGTTGTTTGGACTGGATGAGGCAGAAGGACTTCGTCTTGTGCCGGTATTCCCGTGATAAGAAGTATTTTATTTGGCACGTTACGTTAAAATTTAGAATATAGAAATGAGGTTAATCGTATGCAGAGAATTGATGGTGGTGTCAATGCACCAAAAGGATATGAGGCGTCCGGAATAGAGGCTGGGATCAAATATGAAAACCGAAAAGATATGGCACTTGTATTTTCTACGGAACCGGCAAATGCGGCAGGAACTTTTACTACAAATGTAGTAAAAGCGGCACCGGTTCAATGGGATAAAGAGATTGTTGAGAGCGGACATCATGTCCGTGCGGTCGTTTTAAACAGCGGAATTGCGAATGCGGCGACCGGAAAAGAAGGTAAAGAGTACAATTATGAGATGGCATCGGAAATCGCAAAGGTACTTGGAATCATGCCCGAAGAAGTATTGACGGCATCCACCGGAGTCATCGGGATGCAGCTTCGTATGGCACCGATTCGCAAAGGAGCACTGCTTTTGAAAGATGCCCTGACAACGGACCGCCAGGGGGCGAAAGACGCAGCCAGAGCCATTATGACGACGGATACGATTCTGAAAGAATGTGCCGTTACGTTTGAACAGGATGGCTCGACGATTACCGTCGGTGGAATGAGCAAGGGTTCCGGTATGATTCATCCGAATATGGCGACGATGCTCAGCGTCATTACGACGGATGCAAAAGTAAGTCATGAGGTGCTTCAGGGAATGCTTCGCGAGATCGTAGCAGATTCCTTTAATATGATCTCGGTAGACCGAGACACTTCCACCAATGACACCTGTGTGCTTTTGGCAAATGGAGCAGCCGGGGCAGAGGAGATCAAAAAAGATACCGATGCTTATCGGGCGCTTTATGAAGCAGTTTCTTATGTAGCAACCGATCTTGCCAAGAAAATGGCAGGCGACGGCGAAGGATGCACCCGCCTTTTGGAAGTGACCGTAAAAGGAACAAAGACCAAGCAGGATGCCGTTACCTTGAGTAAATCGGTGATTTCTTCGAACCTTGTAAAGACGGCGATTTATGGAAAAGACGCGAACTGCGGCCGTGTGCTATGTGCGCTTGGTTATGCCGGTGTAGAGTTTGATCCGGAAGTTGTAGATCTGACATTGCAGGCAGGTGGCGAAGAAATGTTATGGATTAAAAATGGTGTACTTACCGATTTTGATGAAGAAAAAGCTACCGAGATGATGGGAATGGACAAAGTAACGTTAGTATGTGACATGAAGCAGGGCGAATGCAGTGCGACAGCTTGGGGCTGCGATCTTACGTATGATTATATTAAGATCAATGCGGACTACCGTTCGTAATACTGTTAAAATATGGAAGAAAGGCAAGAGAAGATGGACGATAAATTAAATGATGTATTGATAAAAGCGGAGACATTGATCGAGGCACTGCCTTATATCCGCGATTTCAACAATAAAAAAGTCGTTGTAAAATACGGTGGAAGTGCGATGCTGGATGAAAAACTGCAGCAGAGTGTCATCAAAGACGTGGCACTTTTGAAACTGGTTGGAATGAAGCCGATCATTGTACATGGCGGCGGAAAAGAAATCAGCAAATGGGTGCGCCTGATGGGAAAAGAACCGGAATTTGTCGAGGGACTCCGTGTGACAGACGATGACACGATGGAAGTGGCAGAGATGGTTTTAAATAAGGTAAATAAGCATCTGGTACAGATGATGGAAAAACTTGGTGTGAGAGCAGCCGGCATCAGCGGGAAAGACGGTGGAACCCTTCGCTGTGACAAAAAGACAGCAAACGGCAAAGATATCGGTTACGTCGGAGATGTGAAAGAAGTCAATTCCGAATTGATCGACACTCTTTTGGAAAATGATTTCGTGCCGATTATTGCGCCAATCGGACTTGGTGACGATTATAAGGCGTACAATATCAATGCGGACGATGCTGCCTGCGCAATTGCAAAATCCATGAAAGCGGAGAAATTGGTATTTATGACTGACATCGAAGGTGTTTGCAAAGATGCGGACGATCCATCGACACTGGTTTCCGTGCTGACACTGGATGAAGCGCATAAAATGATTGAAGACGGTTTTATCGGCGGCGGTATGCTTCCGAAAATACGTAACTGTATTGAAGCCGTAGAACAGGGCGTAAACCGTGTACATATTTTGGACGGAAGAAGAGAACATTGTCTCCTGCTTGAGTTCTATACGAAGAAAGGTATCGGAACGGCAATTATTGGAAATGAGACAAATTTGTACCATCATGAGACAGAGTAAAGGAGCAGACGTATGAATACATTAATTGAAGAATCTGAAAAATATCTGATTCATTCCTACAATCGGTATCCGGTAGCAATGGATCATGGCGAAGACGTGTATCTGGTAGATACCGAAGGAAAAAAATATCTTGATTTTGGCGCAGGAATCGCCGTATGTGCGCTTGGCTACAGCGATGAGGAATTCAAAAATGCATTGAAAGCCCAGATTGATAAGGCGACACATTTTTCCAATTATTTCTACTCGGAGCCATTGATGCAGGCAGCAAAATGTCTGGCAGAGGCGACCGGAATGGACAAAGTGTTTATGGCAAACAGCGGTACAGAGGCCAATGAAGGTGCTTTGAAGCTGGCAAGAAAATATGCGATCATACAGGGACATGAAGAACGTCACGAAGTCATTTCTATGAATAAAGCATTTCATGGAAGAAGTATGGGGGCGTTGTCCGTAACAGGAACAGAAAAATACCGTGCGCCGTTTGCTCCTCTTATTTCCGGCGTTCATTTTGCCGATTACAACGATTTGGATAGTGTAAAGAATTACATTAACGATAAAACCTATGCCATTATCGTAGAGGCGGTTCAGGGTGAAGGCGGCATTTATCCGGCAGACAAAGAATTTTTGCAGGGAATTCGTGACCTCTGTACCGAGCATGATATCATGATGATCTGCGACGAAGTACAGTGTGGTATGGGAAGAACCGGAAAAATGTTTGCTTACCAGCAGTATGGCATCCGGCCGGACATCGTAACGATGGCGAAAGGAATTGGAAATGGAATCGTTGTCGGCGCTTTTGCGGCAAAGACAGACGTGGCAAAAGCCCTTGTACCGGGTGACCACGGTACGACCTTTGGAGGAAATCCTCTGGCAAGTGCGGCAGTTGTAGCAGTAAACCGCATTTTTAAAGAAAAGAATATTCTTGAAAATGTCAATCGTGTCGGCGAGTATCTTGGAAAAAAGCTGGATGAGATCGCAGCCGGAAGCAAAGTGGCAAAAGAAGCCCGCGGAATGGGACTGATGAGAGGACTGGAATGCGACGCGCCGGTCGGCGAGATCTGTGCGAAAGCATTGGACAAAGGACTTCTTCTCTTAACCGCCGGAACCAATGTCATCCGTTTTGTACCGCCATTGGTTATCAAAGAGGAACATGTGGATCAGATGGCAGAGATCTTGACGGAAGTTTTGAAAGAATTCGAGTGATTTAACTTTGTTTTTTAAAGTTTTTAAACTTTTTTATTAAAAAAACAAAAAAGTACTTGATTATTGAGAATAAATATTATATAATGTCTTTAGACAAAGACGTCAAAGGGAGATGTGCCCTAAATTGCACATTTTCTTTGGCGTCTTCTTTTTTTTACAAACAAGTCGCTTTAGAGCGGCAAACTAATGTCAAGAATGGAGGATTACTATGAGTGGTCAATATGTAGAAGAGTCAAAACGAAAAGCGCTCGGTATGTATCACCCGAGATTTGAACATGACAATTGCGGTATCGGAGCGATTGTAAATATAAAGGGAAAGAAAACACACGATACCGTTAAGAATGCATTGGAAATCGTAGCACATCTTGAGCATCGAGCAGGAAAAGATGGCGAAGGAAAGACAGGAGACGGAGTAGGAATCATGCTTCAGATCTCACATAAATTCTTCAAAAAGATTGCCACCCAGATGGGAATAGAGATTGGCGAAGAAAGAGAGTATGCGGTAGGAATGTTCTTCTTCCCACAGGATGAACTTCGCAGAAATCAGGCAAAGAAAATGTTTGAGACAATTGTAGATAAAGAAGGTCTTGAATTTTTAGGATGGAGAAAAGTACCGATTGCTCCTTCGATTTTAGGAAAAACAGCGGTAGAATGTATGCCTTACATCATGCAGTGTTTCATTAAGAAACCGGAGCAGGTAGAAAAAGGACTGGAATTTGACCGCAAATTATATATTGCACGAAGAGTATTTGAACAGTCCAATGAAAATACGTATGTAGTATCCCTTTCGAGCCGCACGATCGTATACAAAGGAATGTTTCTGGTATCCCAGCTTCGATTGTTCTTTGATGATCTGCAGGATGTGGATTATGAATCGGCGATCGCTATGGTACATTCCAGATTTAGTACAAACACACAGCCAAGCTGGCAGCGTGCCCATCCAAACCGCTTTATCGTACACAACGGAGAAATCAATACGATCCGCGGTAATGCCGATAAGATGCTTGCCCGTGAAGAGACGATGGAATCCGATCATCTGAGAGGAGAACTTCACAAAGTCCTTCCGGTTGTTAATACTGAGGGATCGGACTCCGCAATGTTAGACAATACGCTGGAATTTTTGGTGATGAGTGGCATGGAACTTCCGCTTGCGGTCATGATAACCATTCCGGAACCATGGGCAAATAACCGTTATATCAGTGAAAAGAAAAAAGACTTTTACCAATATTATGCAACCATGATGGAGCCATGGGACGGACCGGCTTCGATTCTTTTCTCCGACGGAGACATTATGGGTGCCGTGCTTGACAGAAATGGTCTTCGACCATCCAGATACTATATTACAGATGACGATCAGTTGATTCTTTCTTCCGAGGTTGGAGTAATGCCGATCAGCGAAGAACACGTTGTTAAAAAAGACCGTCTTCGTCCGGGAAAAATGCTTCTTGTCGATACGGTCAAAGGAAAACTGATCGATGATGACGAATTAAAAGAAAAATATGCATCCAGCCAGCCATATGGAGAGTGGTTAGACACGAATCTGGTTCGCTTGAAAGATCTTACGATTCCAAATAAACGAGTAGATTCTTATAACCATGAAGAAAGTCTTCGCCTGCGCAAGGCGTTTGGTTATACGTATGAGGAAGTGAAAAATGAAATCCTTCCAATGGCAAAAAATGGAACAGAGCCAATCTCCGCAATGGGACATGATACGCCGCTTGCTGCACTCAGCAAACAGCCACAGCCATTATATAACTACTTTAAACAGCTGTTTGCACAGGTAACCAACCCGCCAATCGATGCGATACGTGAGGAAGTCGTTACTTCGACCACCGTATATATCGGAGACGCCGGCAACCTGCTGGAAGAAAAAGCAGAAAACTGCCATGCGTTAAAGATTGAGAATCCGATTTTGACAAATACTGACCTTTTGAAGATCAAATCCATGAAAGTGGAAGGATTCAAAGTCGCTGTCATTCCGATTACGTATTATAAAAACACGTCTTTGAAAAAAGCCATCGACCACTTGTATCTGGAAGCGGATCGTGCTTACAAAGAGGGAGCCAATGTGCTGATCCTGTCCGACCGCGGTGTGGATGAAAATCATGTGGCGATCCCGGCACTGCTTGCCGTATCAGCGATGCAGCAGCACCTTGTCACTACGAAAAAGAGAACTTCACTTTCCATGATCTTAGAGAGTGCAGAGCCGAGAGAAGTTCATCATTTTGCAACGCTTCTCGGATTTGGTGCGACAGCCGTCAACCCATATCTTGCATTGGATACGATCAATACACTCATCGACAATGGCATGCTTGACAAAGATTATTATGCCGCCGTAGACGATTATAACTCAGCAATCCTGCATGGTATCGTAAAGATTGCCTCCAAGATGGGAATTTCTACGATTCAGTCATATCAGGGAGCAAAAATCTTTGAAGCCATCGGATTGTCGAAAGATTTTATTGATAAATATTTTACCGGAACGGTTTCCAGAATCGGTGGACTTGGTATCGAAGATATCCAGAACCAGGTAGAAATGCTTCATGATAAAGCATTTGATCCATTGGAACTTGGTACGGATATTACGCTTGATAGTATTGGAAACCACAAGAGCCGCAGCGGAAAAGAAGAACATTTGTATAATCCGAAAACCATTCATCTGCTGCAAGAAGCCACAAGAACCGGCAACTATCAGATGTTTAAAGAATATTCCGATGAGATTGACAGAGAGGATCTGTATATGAACCTTCGAAGTCTTCTCACATTTAACTTCCCGAAAAAGGGAATTCCGCTTTCCAAAGTAGAAAGTGTAGATGAGATCGTCAAACGATTTAAAACCGGTGCGATGTCTTATGGTTCCATTTCACAGGAAGCCCACGAGACACTGGCGATCGCAATGAACCATCTCCATGGAAAATCCAATAGTGGTGAAGGTGGAGAGAGTTTGGAACGACTTACCATCGGCAAAGATGGCGTAAATCGCTGCTCTGCGATCAAACAGGTAGCTTCCGGACGTTTTGGTGTAACTTCCAGATATCTCGTAAGTGCCAAAGAGATTCAGATCAAGATGGCGCAGGGAGCAAAACCGGGCGAAGGTGGACATCTTCCGGGCAAAAAAGTATATCCATGGATCGCGAAGACGAGACATTCGACACCGGGTGTGTCCCTGATCTCGCCGCCACCTCATCATGATATTTATTCGATCGAGGATTTGGCGCAGTTGATCTATGATTTAAAGAATTCAAACCAGGATGCAAGAATTTCCGTGAAATTGGTATCGGAAGCAGGCGTAGGTACTGTCGCTGCCGGTGTAGCGAAAGCAGGAGCCGAAGTTGTGCTGATTTCCGGATACGATGGCGGTACCGGAGCTGCTCCGGGAAGTTCCATCCACAATGCCGGACTTCCTTGGGAACTGGGTCTGGCAGAGACACATCAGACTCTTTTGATGAACGGACTTCGTTCGAAAGTAGTAATTGAGACGGATGGTAAATTGATGACCGGCCGCGATGTCATGGTAGCAGCCCTTCTTGGTGCCGAAGAATTTGGTTTCGCGACAGCACCGCTTGTTACAATGGGATGCGTTATGATGCGTGTATGCAACCTCGATACCTGTCCGGTTGGTGTGGCAACACAGAATCCGGAACTTCGGAAGCGTTTCCGAGGAAAACCGGAATACGTAGAGAACTTCATGAAGTTTATCGCAGAAGAAGTTCGTGAGTTGATGGCAAAATTTGGAGTACAGACACTGGATGAACTGGTAGGACGTACCGATCTTTTGAAGGTAAGAGATGACCTGGATATGGAACGTGCCGGCAAATTGGATCTGTCGGCGATCATCAACAACCCATTTATAAAAGAAAAGAAAAACAAATTTAACCGCAAAGACATTTATGATTTCAAATTAAATAAAACGATTGATGAAAAAGTTTTCTTAAAGAAATTTGCAGAGAACTTAAAGAGTGGCGAACCAAAGACCATTCAGGCAAAAGTAACCAATACCGACCGTTCGCTGGGAACGATCCTTGGATCCGAGATCACAAAGCAGCTTGGTGACAATGTCGAAGAAGATACGTTTGTGATCGAGTGTCAGGGAAGCGGTGGACAGAGCTTTGGAGCATTTATTCCAAAAGGACTGACATTGCAGCTCGAAGGAGACAGCAACGATTACTTCGGAAAAGGCTTGTCCGGTGGTAAATTGATCGTATTCCCACCTTCTCATGTCCAGTATAAAGCGGAAGACAACATTGTCATCGGAAACGTGGCATTGTATGGTGCAACAAGTGGTACCGCTTATATCAACGGTGTGGCAGGCGAGCGTTTCTGTGTAAGAAACTCCGGTGTACACGCTGTTGTCGAAGGAGTGGGTGACCACGGATGTGAATATATGACAGGTGGATGCGTGGTTATCCTCGGACCGACCGGTAAAAACTTTGCCGCTGGTATGAGTGGTGGAATCGCTTATGTTTTGGACGAAAACAGTGATTTGTATCTGAAACTGAACAAGACACTGGTTTCTTCCGAAGCCGTTTCCAACAAATATGACGTTATGCAGCTGAAAGATATGATCGAAGCCCATGTGAAAGCAACCGGCTCAGAAAAAGGAAAAGAGATTTTGGAGAACTTCAAAGATTACCTTCCGAAGTTCAAAAAGATCATTCCACATGATTACAAAAACATGATGCAGCAGATCGCGATCATGGAAGAAAAAGGTCTCAGCAATGAGCAGGCATTGATCGAAGCGTTTTATGCGACGCAGAAGCAAAATGCGTAAAAATAGTTGCAATATCACTTCAAATAATTTATAATAGAAAGGGTTGAGATGAAATGGGTAAACCAACCGGATTTTTAGAATATGAACGTAAAGGAAACAAAGAGATCACACCACTTGAGAGAATAAAGAACTTCAATGAATTTCACGTTCCGATGTCCCACGAGGAGAGAAAGGAACAGGCAGCCAGATGTATGGATTGTGGTGTTCCGTTTTGTCAATCCGGCATGATGATCGGAGGAATGGCTTCGGGATGTCCATTGAACAATATGTGTCCGGAATGGAATGATCTTTTGTATCTGGATAATTACGAAGAAGCATTGGGAAGACTTCTGAAAACAAACAATTTTCCTGAATTTACTTCCCGCGTGTGCCCGGCACCTTGTGAAGCTGCATGTACCTGTGGTTTGAATGACAGTCCGGTCACAATTAAGGAAAATGAAAATGCGATCATTGAATACGGCTATGCCAACGGATTGATGGAGGCAAAACCTCCGAAAGTACGGACGGGTAAAAAAGTAGCGATCATTGGCTCCGGCCCTTCGGGACTGGCAGCGGCTGACCAGCTCAACAAACGTGGACACAGTGTTACTGTGTTTGAGCGTTCCGACCGTCCGGGCGGACTTTTGATGTATGGTATCCCAAATATGAAATTGGAAAAAACTGTCATTGAAAGAAAAGTAAACGTGCTGACCGAAGAAGGCGTCGTATTTAAGACCGGTGTGAATGTCGGTGTGGATGTCAAAGCCAAACAGCTGTTGGAGGAATTTGACCGCGTGATCTTGACATGTGGTGCATCCAATCCTCGTGATATCAAAGCACCCGGCAGAGAAGCCAAAGGAATTTATTTTGCAGTAGATTATCTTACTCGTGTTACCAAACACGTATTAAATCCGGAATTTACGGATTTTGTAGATGCCAAAGGGAAAAATGTTCTGGTTATCGGTGGAGGAGATACCGGAAACGATTGTGTCGGATCTTCCATCCGTCAGGGCGCAAAGAGTGTTGTCCAGTTAGAGATGATGCCACAGCCGCCGAAAGAACGTACGGAGAGTAATCCGTGGCCGGAGTGGCCGAAAGTCTTAAAGACCGATTACGGTCAGCAGGAAGCAATCGCTGTGTTTGGAAAAGATCCTCGAATCTATGAGACGACGGTCAAAGAGTTTATCAAAGATGACAAGGGCGTTCTCAAACAGGTAAAATGTGTAAAACTTGCCTGGGAAAAGGACGAGAAGACAGGCCGCATGAAGATGAGTGAGATTGCCGGAAGCGAATATGTACTGGATGTGGATCTGGTATTTATCGCGGCAGGATTCCTTGGAACACAGGATTATATCGCCAAAGATTTTGAACTGAAACTGACGGAGCGTACCAATGTAGCGACGAAGCCGGGACAGTATAAAACAAGCGCTGACCGTGTGTTTGTAGCAGGAGATATGCACCGTGGACAGTCTCTTGTCGTATGGGCAATCCGCGAAGGACGCGAAGTTGCCAAAGCAGTGGATCAGGATTTGATGGGGTATTCAAACCTCGGATAATAGAGATGGCAAATAGGAAATTAGGGGCTGGCACCGAGTACAAGAGATGTCAGTCCCTATCGTGCGAAAAAAGCGCAAAATAATATGCAGAAATGAGGATTACTATGGCAAATTATACAAAGCAGGATATCTACCGTTTAGTAGAAGAGGAAGATGTAGAATTTATCAGACTTCAGTTTGTAGACAGTTTTGGAGCATTGAAAAATATCGCGATGACGGCGAATCATCTGGATCGGATCTTGGAAAACCGCGTCGTATTTGATGGAGCTGCCATTCAGGGATATGATACTAAAGATTTGTCAGAGTTTATCCTGGCACCGGATCTTGACACATTTACCATTTTCCCGTGGCGTCCGCAAAGAGGCCGTGTGGCACGATTTATCTGTGACGTGCTGAACCCGGATGGAACGCCATATGAGGCAGATCCGAGACGGATTTTAAAAAATGTACTTGAACAAGCAGAAAAAGAGGGATATACTTTTAATGTAGGACCGGAAAACGAATTCTTTTTATTTGATACGGATGAAGATGGGCAGCCGACGACAAATTCCAATGAAAAAGGTGGATTTTTTGACATTGGGCCGCTGGATTCCGGGGAAAATGCAAGACGTGACATGGTCCTTTCTTTAGAGGAAATGGGATTTGTCATGGAAAGTTCCTACCACTCCAATGAAGTGGCACAGCATCATATCGATTTTATGTTTGATGAGGGACTTCGTACGGCAGATAACATTATGACATTTAAACTTACGGTCCGCACAGTGGCAAAACGCCATGGACTGCATGCGACCTTTATGCCGAAACCAAAATACGGCTTAAAGGGATCGGCGATGAGTTTGAATATGTTTTTATGTAAAGATGGAAAAAATATATTTACCGATACTTCGGCAGAAGATGGACTGAGTAAAGAGGCTTACCATTTTATGGCAGGAATCATTCAGCACATCAAAGGATTGACATTGATCAATAATCCGATCATCAATTCCTACAAGAGACTGGTTCCCGGTTACAATGCACCGGTGGACATTACGTGGTCGCGGACAAACCGTACACCGTTGATTCGTCTGACCAATGTCGGAACGATCGGATCCCGTGTCATCTTACGAAGCCCGGACGGAGCAAGCAATCCGTATCTGGTGCTGGCAGGATGTCTCGCGGCGGGATTGGAGGGAATCCGAAAGGAACTCGAGCCGCCGGTATGTATGGATGATGTATCCGAAGAAGATAAGGTAAAATTTGACATTTTGCCGCGGAATCTGAGAGAGGCAATACGCGCTTTTGAAGAAGATGAATTTTTGCAGCAGGTGATCGGGAAGACACTTTCCCAGATCATTATCAACGAAAAAACAGATGAATGGGAAGAATTTTCACGACAGGTAACTGCCTGGGAAGTGGAAAAATACCTTGACCGTGTCTGAAAAATTGCTTCGTTAAAAAATGTTCGTTGTAAAGACCCAACATTCGATAAGGAGGCAAAAAAACAATGCGGATTATTGTGGCATTTCCCAAATTAGAAGATGCAAAAAATCTGAGAAATGTTTTGATTCGAAACGGATTTGATGATACAATGGCATATAATAATGCAGCTCAGACGATCGGAGCGGCAAATGATTCCGATGGCGGCGTGGTTGTATGCGGCTACAAGCTGCCGGATATGCATTACAGCGAATTGTATGGTTATCTTCCGAGAGAATTTTCGATGTTGCTTGTCTCCAGTCCTTCGAGACTGGAAGATTGTATCAGCTCAGATATTGTTTGTTTGTCCATGCCCATCCATAGCCGTGAATTTGTAAGCACGGTGCAGATGATGACGATGGACATCGCACGGGAACTGAAACGAAGAAAGAAAACACAACCCAAGCGCCGTACTGCCGAGGAAGAAAAGATCATCAATAAAGCAAAGGCTCTTTTGATGGAGCGAAATCAGATGACAGAAAATGATGCACACAAATACATTCAAAAACTCAGCATGGACAGTGGAAACAATTTAGTGGAAACTGCCGAGATGATTTTGACTTTTGAATAAAAGAACATGGAGGTAATTATGAAAGCTTATTTAATTCTGGAAGACGGAACCGTGTTTACCGGGGAAAGCATCGGAAGCACAAGAGAAGTTATCAGCGAAATTGTATTTAATACGTCAATGACAGGATATCTGGAAGTACTGACGGATCCGAGTTATGCAGGACAGGCAGTCGTTATGACCTATCCTCTTATTGGTAATTATGGAATCTGCCGCAAGGATATGGAATCCAAGTTGTCCAATGTAGATGGATTTATCGTACGTGAGTTATCTCGTCTGGGCAGCAATTTCCGTAATGAGCAGAGCATTCAGGATTTTCTCGTAGAGCAAAACATCCCTGGTATCCAAGGTATCGATACACGTGCCCTCACGAAAATTCTTCGTGAAAAAGGTACCATGAATGGCATGATTACAACCAATGCCGATTATGATCTCGAAGAAGTAAAGAAAAAATGTAAAGAATATAGTGTTTCCGGTGTCGTTGATAAAGTGACGACAAGAGAAGTTGTTTCTTATAAGCCGGGAGATTTAGATACAGATAGCAACATTCCGGCAACAAAGAAGGTTGCTATTCTTGACGTTGGAACAAAATTTAACATCGCCCGCTGTCTTTTGAAACGTGGCTGCGAGGTGACGATTTATCCGGCAAGAACCAATCCGGAACTGATCTTAAAAGAAAATCCGGATGGCATTATGCTGACAAATGGTCCGGGGGATCCGAAAGAGTGTACAGAGGTTATCGAGAACCTCAAAACACTGTATGCTTTGGATATTCCGATTTTTGCCATTTGCCTTGGACATCAGCTCATGGCACTTGCCAATGGAGCGGACACAGAGAAAATGAAATACGGACACCGCGGCGCCAATCATCCGGTTAAGGATCTGGAGACAGGAAGAGTTTACATTTCCTCCCAGAACCATGGATATGTTGTAAAAGAAGATACGATCCCTGCGGATGTGGCAGAAGTTGCTTTCGTCAATGTCAACGATGGCACAGTGGAAGGTCTGCGGTATAAAAATAAAAAGATCTTTACGGTGCAGTTCCATCCGGAAGCTTGTGCCGGCCCGAAAGATTCGGAAGTATTATTTGACCGATTTATGCAGATGATGGAACAGTAGAGGAGGATTTGAACTATGCCAAAAATAGATGGAATTAAAAAAGTACTTGTGATCGGATCCGGTCCGATCGTAATCGGACAGGCGGCAGAATTTGACTATGCGGGAACACAGGCCTGTCGTTCGCTGAAAGAAGAAGGAATGGAAGTAGTATTGATCAACTCCAATCCGGCTACCATCATGACAGATAAAGATATCGCAGATAAGGTTTACATCGAGCCGCTTACGGTAGAAGTGGTGGAAAACCTGATCAAAAAAGAGAAACCGGACAGTGTACTTCCTACTTTGGGAGGACAGGCTGCATTGAATATTGCGATGGAACTGGAAGAATGTGGATTTTTGAAAGAGCAGAATGTCCGTCTGATCGGTACCACTTCTCTGACAATCAAAAAAGCCGAAGACCGTCTTGAATTCAAGAAGACAATGGAAAAAATTGGAGAACCGATTGCCGCCAGCGAAGTCGTTGAAAATGTAGAAGATGCGGTTGCCTTTACGAATACGATCGGGTATCCTGTCGTTATCCGTCCTGCGTATACGTTAGGAGGAAGCGGCGGCGGAATCGCACACGATGAGCAGGAATTGCGTGACATCTGTTCAAACGGACTTCGTCTTTCCCGTGTGGGACAGTGTCTGGTCGAGCGCTGTATCGCCGGCTGGAAAGAAATCGAGTACGAAGTGATGCGAGACAGCAACGGAAACTGTATTACGGTATGTAATATGGAAAACCTGGATCCGGTTGGTGTACATACCGGAGACAGTATCGTCGTAGCACCGTCTCAGACATTGGCAGATAAAGAGTATCAGATGCTCCGTTCTTCTGCTTTGAACATTATTACAGAATTGAATATTACCGGTGGATGTAACGTGCAATTTGCCCTGCATCCGGAATCATTTGAATATTGTGTTATCGAGGTAAACCCTCGTGTCAGCCGTTCTTCCGCACTGGCATCGAAGGCGACAGGATATCCGATCGCCAAGGTGGCAGCAAAGATTGCACTCGGCTATACATTGGATGAAATTCCAAATGCGATCACCGGAAAGACCTATGCAAGTTTTGAGCCGGCACTGGATTATTGTGTAGTCAAGATCCCGCGCCTGCCATTTGATAAATTTATTAAGGCGAAACGTACATTGACAACCCAGATGAAAGCGACCGGAGAGGTTATGAGTATCTGTACGAACTTTGAGGGTGCTTTGATGAAAGCGATCCGTTCTCTGGAGCAGCATTTGGACAGCCTCGACACCGGAAGATATACCGACCGTTCCAAAGAGGAATTACTGGAACGCGTACGTATCGTCGATGACCGCCGAATTTATGTTATCGCTGAGCTGATCCGCAAAGGGGCATCGTATGATGAAATCCATGATATTACAAAAATTGACAAATGGTTTATCGATAAGATTGCCATTTTGGTCGAGATGGAGCAGCGCCTGAAAAATGAAAAACTCACACCGGAACTTTTGGCGGAAGCAAAGAGAATTGAGTTCCCGGACAATGTGATCGCAAGATATACCGGTATGACCGAAGAAGAAGTACGTGCAATGCGCCTTGAAAATGGCATCACGGCTTCGTTTAAGATGGTAGATACGTGTGCGGCAGAGTTTGCGGCAGCGACACCATATTATTACAGCTGTTTCGGAAGCGAATGTGAAGTAGATGCGACGCGTACGAAGAAAAAAGTGCTGGTACTTGGTTCCGGCCCAATCCGTATCGGACAGGGTATCGAATTCGACTTCTGTTCGGTTCACAGCGCATGGTCTCTTGAAAAGAGCGGCTATGAGACAATTATTGTAAATAACAATCCAGAGACCGTAAGTACGGACTTTGACGTGGCAAATAAATTGTATTTCGAACCGTTGACACCGGAAGATGTACAAAATATCGTAGATCTTGAAAAACCGGATGGTGCTGTGGTACAGTTTGGTGGTCAGACGGCGATCAAATTGACGGAATCCCTGATGAAGATGGGTGTACCAATCTTGGGAACAAGCGCCGAAAATGTCGATGCAGCAGAAGACCGTGAATTGTTCGATGAGATTCTGGAGCAGTGCGGAATCCCAAGACCAAAGGGACATACGGTATTTACGGTAGAGGAAGCATTGAAGGCAGCCAATGAACTTGGCTATCCGGTTCTTGTACGTCCATCCTACGTTCTCGGCGGACAGGGCATGCAGATTGCCATCAATGACGATGATATCCGCGAATTTATGACGATTATTAACCGTCACGTACAGGAGCATCCAATCCTTGTAGACAAATACCTGATGGGAAAAGAAGTGGAAGTCGATGCGGTCTGTGACGGCGAAGACATCCTGATCCCCGGAATCATGGAGCATATCGAGCGTGCCGGAATCCACTCCGGAGACAGTATCTCGGTATATCCGGCACAGAGCATCAAGCCGGAAGTCATTGATACCTTAGTAGATTATACGAGAAAACTGGCAAGATCCCTTCATGTCATCGGATTGATCAATATCCAGTTTATCGTAATGAATGATGAAGTGTATGTTATCGAGGTAAATCCTCGTTCTTCACGTACCGTACCTTACATCAGTAAAGTTACCGGTATTCCGATCGTGAAACTGGCATCCCGTGTCATCCTCGGCGAGAAGATCACAGATCTTGGCTATGAGACCGGACTGGCAAAAACATCGGATTATATCGCAATCAAGATGCCGGTATTCTCCTTTGAGAAACTGCGCGGCGCAGAGATCAGCCTCGGACCGGAGATGAAATCAACCGGTGAATGTCTCGGAATCGCGAAGACATTCAATGAAGCGCTCTCCAAAGCGTTTATGGGAGCCGGTATCAATCTTCCGCAGCACAAGAAGATGATCCTTACGGTAAGAGACCAGGATAAAACAGATGCCATTTCGGTAGCAAAACGTTTTAAAGCACTTGGCTATGAAATTTATGCAACACGAGGAACCCAGAAGGCGTTGAAAGAAGCCGGCGTGGATGTCATCGGCGTCAATAAGATCGAGCAGGAATCTCCGACATTGATGGATCTTCTGCTTGGACATGAGATTGACCTTGTCATCGACATTCCAAAACAGGGTGAGCATTCTCACGATGGATTCCTCATCCGCCGTACCTCCATCGAAACAGGTGTTACCTGCCTGACATCCCTGGATACGGCAAATGCCCTTCTGACAAGCCTTGAAAATGTCGATAAATCGGAACTTTCGCTGGTAGATATTGCGACGATTGAAGGAAGAGGAAGAGCATAAAGAAAAACCCCCTACTTTCACATATCGGGACCGCTTGCGCTTAATAAACACACGTAGCGGTGCATGAGGACAGAAAACGTCCTCTATGCACCGACGGTGTTCAAAATCCCTCATTGTGAAAACCATGCTCTTCTTTTAGAGTAAAAAGTTAGGGTATAATTCAAATCAGAATCAATAGTATGTATGTCGGAGAAAATGAAGGCGAAAAATTCTGACTGTCATTATTAACGGATTGAAAAACCGGGATGTATAGGACATTCTGATCGCCTGTGTGGATGGACTGAACGGATTTTCGCAGGCGATCGAAGCAGTCTATCCAAAAACAGAAATCCAACAGTGTATCATCCATCAAATCTGGAATACGACGAATTATGTATCCTACAAAGACCTGAAAAAACTTATGACAGATTAAAAAATGGTTCATGCAGCGCCTGATGAAGTTGCCGCTCTGGAAGAATTAGAATCCCTTGGTGAAAAATGGAATAATAAATATCCGAAGATCTACAAATCATCGAGTGAACAGTGGGTTGCGCTTTCTATCTATTTTAAATATCCCAATGAAGTTCAGAAACTCATATATATATATATAACAAATGCGATTAAAGGATTCAACCGGTAGCAGGAAAAGTCACCAAAAGCAAGACGGTGTTTCCAAGCGATGACAGCCTGTTAAAAATGCTCTATCTGGCTACCATGGACATCACAAAAAATGGACCGGACGCCGCCGGGGCTGGTCTCAGGTACGAGCCCAGTTGGAAAGCTACTTTGAAGAACGGCTGGAAAAAACAGAATCCTAAGGAAATCTATTTGACATGTGAAGTTATACCTGTATAATGTAGATAAGAGCAGAGAACCCAAAACCGGGTCTCTGCTCTTAGTAACTATCAATTAATCTTATGTCAGTTTTTGTGTTTACACAAAACTTGAAACGGTCTCTTACGGAAGCGCCTACTCCGAGTCCTGTGGCTACGGTTACACCAATTGTGACAGTTACTAAGAAACCTTCCGATATTCCAGTCACACCACCAATTACGCCAATGCCAATTTTAACACTAATCCCATACAAATAAGTATTAGACGTATAGATAATTTGGTTATTGTCTATACGTTTTTCTAATTCTTCAATACGTTTGTATAATTTCTGAATCATATGCGTATTCAATGCAATAAACTCTTCATATCGCAAAGCGTATTTTTCCTCATTCGTTTCTATATCATTATATTTGATAAAAACAGCAAAATCTTTACAAGTTAAATTATTACCGTTTAATTGAGAACTATGCTTTTTATGTACACAAAAAACTATAAATGCAAAATGCAAAAAAAAAATGCGTATAAGGAAAGAAAAAGTGTAGTATAATATAAGTGTTGAAATAAAAAGAAAAAAAGTATTGCGTAAAGAAAGAAAAGGTGGTATCATATGTATGAGATAACAAAGGAAGGTTGTGTTGATATGAAAATACAGGCTGTTTTAATTGATGGATTTAAGAATTTATCAAATGTTAAAATATCGTTTGATAATATTACGGCACTTGTTGCGTTAAATAATTTTGGAAAATCAAATGTGCTTTCAGGTATTAATTTTGGAATAGAATTTATCAAGGCTTCTATAGAAGATAAAAAAGACTTGATGTCTAATTCCAATTTGATTCCTATTAATTGCAGTATGATTGGAAGAAATTATAGATATGAGATGGAAGTGTCTACTGATGTCAACGAGGAAGAGTATATTATTCAATATGGTTTTGAGTTTGAATGGAAAGATAAAGAAGATAAAGAACCAAGAATAGTATCAGAGTTTTTAAAGATAAAGCTCAATGAAAAGGGACAAAAGTTTACACAACTAATCAATCGAACTGCTGACACGGCATTATATAAGAGTTCGGAGACAGGAAGGTGTTCTTCAAAAATTAAGGTTGAGGATGCTGAATTGGTTGTCAATAAGTTGAGAGCTTATGATGAACTTTATTATGCTGAGATTATTACAAAACTTAATGGGATGAAAATATACATGGAAAATAATTTGGATGCAAAAAGCTTTTATCGACCAGATCCTATTATCCGTAAAGGCTTTGAGGATGAGATGATAAATGCAAATAATTTGCCACGCGTTATTTATAACTTAAAGAGGCAGCGCCCTGATAAGTTTGAACTTTTAAAAAATGTATATTCTCAGTTGTTTCCTGATATTGAGGATGTTATTGTAAAGAAATTCCAATTGAAGGCTGATGCGGAAAATCAACTTCCTGAGGATGCCCCTTTCGCCTTTACAGATTTCGTTTATGTATTATTTGTAAAAGAGAAGAACTTGGCTAACCCGGCAAACTTTTCGATGATGTCCGATGGAGCAAAGCGAGTTTTTATGATTTTGACCAAGGTGATTGTGTCCAGTGTTAGCAATATTTCACTGATAGCAATTGAAGAGCCGGAAAACTCAATACATCCCGGTTTGTTCCAAGCATACATCCAGATTATTAGCCAATTGTTGGACGATTGTAAGGTTATTATAACAAGCCATTCACCATATATTATTAGTTATCTTAACCCTTTATGGATTCATGTTGGCATGAATAGAAAAGCTGGAGTGGCTGAATTCTTTACATTTAGAAAGTCAGGACAGAAACAATTAGAAAATGATGCTGTGGGATTTAATATGAGTATGGGGGATTATTTGTTTTCGATGCTTGCAGATTCCGAGAGCAATATAAGTGATTATTTGGAGTGTGATGCTAATGAGTAAATGTCTTGTACTTTTTGTAGAGGGTGATACAGAGGTCGAATTTTATAAACAGGTAATTGCTAATGCAAGAAAACTACATCCTGCCGGGAAATTTGATACCTATATCGAATACAGAAGCGTAGGGGGGTTTGGTGGCTTTAAAAATATTGCTCTTAGGAAATTTATAAAAGAGGTAAAGCCTAAATATGACAACGATTGTGAGTTTACGGTTGTCTTATGTAGTGATACAGATGTTTTTGAGTTCGCTTCTAAACCGCCGATAAAGTGGAATGAAGTCAAGAAAGAGCTTGAGGCTAATGGGGCTAAGAAGGTCATACATGTACAGGCGAAAAAGTCAATTGAAGATTGGTTTTTATATGACATTGAAGGAATTTTGAAATTCTTAAGGTTAGCTAAAAATACGAAAGTATCCGGAAAAGACGGGTATGATAAACTGCAGCGTTTGTACAGGCGAGCCAATAAAGTCTATATTAAAGGAAATAAGAGTAATGGTATGATAGCTCATTTGGATATTGATAAGATTGCAGATGCGGTAAAAGATCAATTGAATCCTTTATATAAGGTGCTTGGCGTAGATAAAACAAAATAAAGTTTGGTATGTAAAAACATAGTTCTTTACATAGAATAAGCCAGAGATTAACTCTGACTCATTCCCTTGCCAAAGAAGGACTTTGGACTTTATTTCTTTCACAAATTAATAATACCAAAGAACACCTTTTCATGCAAGGAGATTTTGCAAAGGAGGTATAGTGATATGGCGGTACATCATGGCGGTAAAGTTGGTAACGCAGCTAAGAAGTTGGCTAGTAAGTCAACCGGCAAGAGTACCAAGAGTAAAGCTGGAAAGACATTAGCTACTCACAAGGCAAGGAAACATTGACTTGAGTAGTTGATAATCACAGACCTGAGCAAGTCTTAAAACGGCTCTTTTATTGATGAAATTAACATATAGGAAAATGTAATTATGAAAGGAGAACTAATATGAATTCTTATCACATTAAAAAACACAGAATCAATAAACTGCATATACCTGAAACTTACGACATAAATAAAATACAATTGGGAATTCCTGTAACTGATAATGAAGCGGCTATTGTTGGACTGAAGGAAGTCGGACATATTGTATTGCCGTCGAGAAAATTTGGAGCTCAGAGCAAAAGAAATGCTTATGGGTTTTCATATGCAGATAAGTCAAAACCGAAAGAGCGCCGTTATGTTTCAACAAATTGGATATATCCGCATGGTAATACTAATGCTTCAGAGATTGCCGTGGACATATATAGACCGTGTTATCCTAAAATTGAAGTAGAAGCATATGGAATGGAATTACAGTTGTATGAAGGGGATGATAATCAGCAGTATGTTATTGTCAATATGACGGATGAAATTAGAAAAGACCATATGAAAGAAGCAATTAATTTAATGCTTGAAATATATGGAGAATGTTACGTGTATGATGGAGTGATTGGTGTCGATAAAACAATCAAAAAGCAGAGATGTAACTGGGAAATGCTTCCGCAGGGAGAGATGCCAAGTAGACATGTAAAAAAACAGTTAAAATCAATGAATAAAAAAACGGACACATATGATATCGCAAGATTAAATTATATCGAGGAATATAATGTTGCAACATGTGTAGAAGGAATAAATGGCTTTAAGGGATATTATGCATATTTATTTGATAAGTATTGTGTGCTTGAGTGTGCAATTTATGGAAATGCGACATATATAATTCCAAAGGCTAATTGGGAAGTAATGAGTCAAAAGACAAAAAAAGAGTTGACTGACGAAAAGGTGCTGATTGCCAAATTAGATCACAACCAAAATTGGAAGAGAAATATAGCAGGCGTGTTCAAAAAAATAGGAATTATAAATGGAAATGGAGGGGGTGAAAAATCTTGACATAGGACCAAGTATAAACACGTGGGTATCAGATATGCGTAGTTTGCATATCGATACCCTTACGCGTTTATTGAGCGCGAGCGGCGAACGAAAAGCAAACTTTTCTGAAAAGTTACGGAAATTGAAAAGCTTACCACCGGATTGATGCAAAACTAATCCTTGACAACTTTGTAATCACTTGTTATAATCTTCTTAAAAAGATGTAACAAATTCGTAATAAATCAGGAGATGATATTTTGAAGTTCGATAGGAAATATGTGAAATATATTGCAGCGGGTGTCCTTGCGGTAGGAATTATCGCAGTGCCGGTAAGTGCAGCGATGGTTGCAACGGATCAGCCTTTGAGTGGTGCCTCTGTAGTAGTTGACGAATATTGTAATCAGGTGGCAAATGGAGCAGTGACGAGCGCAGCGGTTTCCGTAACACCGGAACCGGTGGTGGAAGAGTCACAGCCGACAGCAGCACCGGAAGAAACACAAAAAAGTGATGAACATGTAAAGTTAAATTTGAATTACAGCCGTCTTGGTGTGGCTACGAAAGTTGATACGTATTTGAATGTACGTAAAAAGCCGTCTGAAAATTCAAAAATAGTTGGTAAAATGACAAAAAATGCCGGTTGTCACATTTATAAGATAAAAAAAGGCTGGGCAAAGATGGTTTCCGGAAATGTAACCGGATGGGTCAAAGCCAAATATCTTGTGACGGATGAGAAAGCAGAAAAGGCGGCTACGAAAGTGGGACGTGAATGCGTCGAGATTACAACCAATTCTCTTCGTGTACGTGCCCTTCCGACGACAGATGCACCGATTTATTCGGTTGTTTCCGAAGGAGAAGAATTTGTTATCCGCGAAAACAATCTGACGACAGAATTTGTAGAAAAAGTAATTAAAAAACAGAAAATTTCCAAAGAGGCGATCAAACGTGCCGGTGGAATGGACGCTATTAATGCAGATCTTGCAAACTGGGTATGTGTTACAGTAGATGATGATTATGCCTTTGTAGCAAAAGAATTTGTCGAAGAGCAGTATTCTTTGAAACGTGCCGTGAAAGTGGGTACGGTATCCGCAAGTTCTTCCGATGGCGTATCCGAAGGACAGGCATCCATCGTAGAATATGCAAAACAGTTCCTTGGAAACCGTTATGTATGGGGCGGTGCAAGTCTTACCCATGGTACTGACTGTTCCGGATTTACGATGAGCCTTTATGCAAAATATGGTCATTCTCTTCCACACAATGCCGCAGCGCAGGCAGGAGTTACCAGAAAAGTTTCTTCGCCAAAACCGGGAGATCTGTTCTTCTACAGCAACGGAAGTCGGATCAACCATGTAGCGATGTATATTGGAAGCGGACTTGTTATCCATGCAAGTAATCCAAGTGATGGTATTAAGATTTCCAATGCTTACTATCGTCATCCGGTTAAGATCGGACGAGTTATGAATTAGTCCTGAATAGTTATAATTGTGTATAAGTAACTATTCAGGACACCTCTCCCCACACATTCGCATTTCGAACACTTTGTGTTCTTTCCCGCCTTTGACAAGGCTAAAAATGCTCATATGGGGAGGGGAGCCCTATTAGGATCCAATGTATGGAAATCAAAGCCTCTTACGTGCAAGCACGACGATTCATTGATTTCCGGACATTGAATCTTGAATAGTTACATGTATAAAAAAATCTAAAATGTTCACACTATAGATATCAGATTGGAGTGTTATTATGAAAAGAAGATATCTATATGTGAGCATTTTTTTTGGTTTTGGCATGTTACTTACGGTGTTTGCTTTTTACAGTTACCGTTCCTATAAAAATAGAAACAGTCAGCCGGTAAAAAGTCAGGTGAATCCGGTGGATACCGTGAAGGAAATACGGACGAATACTTCCATGAAATACATTGTGGAAGTGTACGAAGGTGTGACCGGAGTTATTACCCGGGAAGAGTCTACGATGCCGGCAGAACTTGCAGGTAAAACAAGGGAAGAATTAGAAGCATATTTTTCCACCTACAATGACGAGCATGAGGGAGAAACCGGAAAAGATATCCCGCAGCAAAAAGAATTGATTTCATTTTCGAAAGAGCAGATCGTGGTTCGGGAAAATTATTTGTCTGAGGAGACGATGACATTCTTTTTAAAAGAAGAAGAGGGACAGGTTGTCGTATATCATGAGGACCAAAAAACTCCGTATGAATATACCGGCATTTTGATCGATAATTTGCCGGAAGAAGAAAAGCAGAAATTAAAAGAGGGATTTTTCGTGAAGGATGAGAAAGAATTGTATTCCATGCTGGAAAATTTTTCGAGTTAATCAAAAAGGTATCGCGTCAAAAGAGAAAATGTGCTACAATGAAATATAGTTTGGCGACAAGTAAAATAAGAAGTGGGCGGAAGCCCACGCAGGTCATCAAACTGCGTTTGGTGACAAGTAAAATAGGAAAGCGAGGAAGATCATGGAGGAGAAGTTTGATGTTGTCATAGCCGGTGCAGGCGCGTCGGGGTTGATGTGCGCTTGGCAGTGCGGCAGACAGAGCAAAAAAGTTCTTGTGATGGAAAAAAACGAAGTTGCCGGCAAGAAAATATTGGCTTCTGGTAATGGCAGATGCAATTTCAGCAATCTCCAGATGCGGACTTCCTGTTATCATGGAGAAAAAGAGAAAATTGATAAAATATTAGAAGCATTTCCTGCGGATAAAGCAATTGAACAAATGGAAGAAATTGGAATTTTTCGCAAAGAGAGGGATGGATACCTCTATCCCTATACCGGGCAGGCAGTTACCGTGCGTGATTTTCTGGTCAATGCCTGCAAACGGTGCGGTGTGCAGTTCCTTTTTGAGACGAAAGTGGCAAAAGTGGTATATAAAAATAACGAATTTACGATTTGTGCAAAGGGTGGCGTGAAGGTAAAAGCAGATGCACTTGTGCTGGCGTGTGGGGGAAAGGCCAATAAACCCTGTGGAGGAGATGGCAGCGGTTATCTGCTGGCGCGGAGTTTGGGGCACCGGGTGACAAAACTGTATCCGGCATTGACGGGATTAAAGGCCGAAGGTGCCGAGTGGGAGATGCTTGCCG
>ENA-OURQ01000396-OURQ01000396.1-human-gut-metagenome-genome-assembly--contig:-NODE-396-length-43331-cov-5.800929_pt1 | contig 43331 bp, 37 predicted proteins | sample MGYA00242105_ERZ508999 | MGnify/ENA primary metagenome ERZ508999 (study PRJEB26280, sample SAMEA2338771) | human gut metagenome | biome: human gut; feature: human-associated habitat; material: faeces...
CTGGATCTTTGGAATAAGCTCCTCGCCGCCTACATAATCAGCTCCTGCTGCCTCAGCCTCATTAGCCTTGTCACCCTTAGCGAAAACTAAGACTCTTACAGTCTTACCTGTTCCGTGAGGAAGAACTACAGCACCACGGATCTGCTGCTCAGCGTGACGTCCGTCACAACCTGTTCTGATATGCGCTTCAACTGTCTCGTCAAACTTTGCAGTTGCTGCCTTCTTAACTAAAGCTACTGCTTCAGCCGTATCGTAAGCCATTGTACGATCGATTAACTTGGCAGCTTCTGTATATTTCTTACCTTTTTTCATTATCAATAACCTCCTAGTGGTATTTGCGGGGAAATCCCTCCCACGTCTTGTGCTCGGCTCCGTGCCGAAATTGATTCAAATTAATCCTCTACAACGATACCCATGCTTCTTGCAGTACCAGCGATCATGCTTGTAGCTGCTTCAACGGATGCTGCGTTGAGATCCGGCATCTTAAGCTCAGCAATCTTCTGAACCTCAGATCTCTTAATTGTTGCGACCTTAGTCTTGTTAGGAACACCTGATGCAGACTTAAGATTACAAGCCTTCTTAAGAAGAACTGCTGCTGGAGGAGTCTTTGTTACGAAGCTGAAGCTTCTGTCAGCGTAAACAGTGATAACAACAGGAATAACCATTCCATCCTGATCTGCTGTTCTTGCGTTGAACTCCTTTGTGAACTGCATGATGTTAACACCATGCTGACCAAGTGCAGGACCAACTGGTGGAGCCGGTGTTGCTTTGCCGCCTGGAATCTGTAATTTGATATAACCTTCTACTTTCTTTGCCATTTTGGCACCTCCTAAATAATGTGGTAATTGCGGGGAAATCCCTCCCACTTCCGCATGCCGTGTATATATTATGTACAATGCATGACGGACGCATCAAAAAATTGTTACATTTTCTTAATTTCTGTGAAACTTAACTCAACCGGTGTTTCACGACCGAACATGTCGACGTTGATTGTAACGCTGCGCTTGCCTGCGTTGACGCTCTTAATCATGCCGACTGTCTTATCCCAGACGCCGCTCGTCACGATGATGCTGTCGCCAACCTTGTACTCTGAATCTGCTGCAAGGATGACATCGCCCATGCCTAACGCCTTAATCTCGGACTCTGACAAAGGAACAGGCTTAGATCCCGGTCCGACAAAGCCGGTAACGCCTCTGGTGTTACGGACAACATACCAGGTATCATCATTCATAATCATGTTCACAAGCACATAACCAGGGAACATCTTGCGCTGAACCTGCTTGGTAACGCCGTTCTTAACCTCCTGAACGTCTTCCATTGGTACCAGAACCTCAAGAATCTGATCCTGAAGATGTCTGTTTTCAATTGTCTTTTCAATGTTAGCCTTAACCTTATTCTCATATCCTGAGTAGGTATGGGCTACATACCAATTTGCCTCTGACATTCCTAATCCACCTTTTCCTTACTTTACTAAGAACCCTAAACCGAAACGAAACACAATATCAATAACGGTTATCAGCACACCTAAAATAACTGAGATAATCACAACCGCACCGGTCTGTTTACCGACGGTCTCCGGGGTCGGCCATGAGATAGTCTTGAACTGTCCCTTAAGGCCTTTGAACCAGCTTGTCTTCTTGGCAGCCGGCTTCTTACTCTTCTTTTCAGAATCGCCCATAATTACCTCCAATTACTTTGTTTCCTTGTGTAATGTGTGTGACTTACAGAACTTACAATACTTCTTTGTCTCCATTCTGTCCGGATGTGTCTTCTTGTCCTTAGTCATGTTGTAATTACGCTGCTTGCACTCTGTACATGCCAATGTTATCTTTACACGCACAACTTCCACCTCCAATTAGTTTCTTTTAATAATTAGTGTTTTTAAGGCATAAAAAAAAAGCCTTAGCTCTTCCATAGCTAGTTTAGAATATCATAGGGCACATTGTAAGTCAAGCTTTTTTTTAATATTTTTATTGTACTTCTTCCTATTATATGTTATATTTACCTTAATCAGATTGTGAAATTTATGTGAACTTATATTCATCATGGCTGCAAACGGATTTTCAGTCACTATATATAATTACGCCACACGGAGGTGACACTTTTGATTAACAGTGTATATGATTATTATATAAGTACATACGGAAACAGAACGATATCACGCCATGACTCCCACAAGAAGAGTGAGCTGCGCGATATATACAACAACATTGTAAAGATTAACAGAGCTTCCCCATTATATAAGGTAGATATGTCTGAGAGTTCCCAGAAGCTCGCCATCGACATCAAGGAAGCTGCGCGTGCGCTTACCGATACCCTGAGCGACATTACCGACATCTCAGACGACACTGCTCCTATAGGAATTACCGCTGTATCCGACAATCCTGCTCTGGTTACGGTCAGCTATTCAGGAAGCAGCATGCCGGACGACAGTGAACTCACCTTCGATGTCAAGCAGCTTGCCTCACCACAGGTCAACATAGGTGAGTATGTATCCTCCGGAGCCAAGATTCTCTTTCCGGGGACTTACTCTTTTAATATTGAGAACAACGACAGCACATACTCACTCGAATTCACCGTCAAGGACGATGACAATAACGGCACTATTTTAGGCAAGCTCGCCAAGTCCATATCACACTCCGGTATAGGTCTTGATGCGGAGGTTATCCAGAACCAGTATGCACAGAAGGCACTCAGGATTACTTCACAGACAACAGGAAGCCATAAGGGCTCCCCTACACAGTTCAGAATAACCGAGGGAAACACCAATCATTTAACCGGTGCAGTCAAGCTGTATGGTCTTGATAATATTGACAGTTATCCATCCAATGCCGTATTTGACCTCAATGGCAGGTCAACGATATCTGAAAACAATTCATTTCTCGTTGACGGCTGTTATGAAGTTACACTTCACGGAACCTCCGCAGAATATGGTGAAGGCAAGGTTACCGCAATGAAGGACGGCAGTGTCCTGCTTGATGAATACAACAAGCTCGCCGATAACTACAATCGTTTTCTCGAGTTATCCAACAGCAAGGATACACATGAACTGCGTATGCTCCGCTCAACCGTCACATCCACGGTCAAGCGCTATCGCCAGACCTTAGAGAGCAACGGCTTTACGGTAAACGATGACAATACCTTGTCCGTTGATTCCGATTCACTGACAGCCTCAGCTAAATCGGGTTCCATTTTTGACAATCTCAATAACCTCAGTACCTTCAAGGATGCCTTGAGAAAAAGAATCAATAACATTGAGATTAACCCTATGGAGTATATAAATAAGAAGGTAGTTGCATATAAGAATCCACACAAGCTTATTTCCTCCACCTACTCCACATCAATCTACACAGGCATGATGTTTGACCGGTCGCTGTAAGGCAGACCGGTCTTTTTTATTAAGGACGGCTTTTGTGCTATAGTTTTGGACGATACCATTCCGATACTGCCCAAAAGAAATTGTTATTCAATTATGTAGTAATTGCCTCTTCAATTGCTCTGAGCCGGACATCATAATTATGCAGCTCCCGTACCTTTTTCTGTCCATTCAGGGCAATCCGCTCTCTCTCATCCTCATGCGAAAGGTAATAGCCCACCTTTTTCACAAGATCCGCCTCATCCTCGAACCACACAATATCCTCACCGTTCTTAAAATACATCACAAGCTCCGGCTGGAAGTTGGTAATGCAGAACCCGCCCGCCGCAAGTATATCCCACACTCTCAGAGGAATCCCGCTCCTGATATTTCTTATCGTAAAATTCAGATTAATCCTGCTGTTGTAAAACACCACCGGCGATTCATCCCAGTACCGCACCGGCCCCATATTATGTGCTAGCACAAAATCCGCATTCTCATCATCCGTGAACACGCTGACATCGTACCTCTTTGACAGTGCTCCCAGAAGCTTATACCTCTCCAACTGTGCAATCTTAAAGCCAAGCACCGTAGTCGAAAAAATCAGCGAAATATCAGAAAAAGAGCGCTCACTCTTCTCTATCCTGAAACGCCTGCTAAGCTCATCAATTATCTCCGCCGTAAGCATTCCGTCTATGTAATTCTCACCGTATATCTCCATCTGAAGCTTCATGAGAGCGTCAAAATACCCTCGCACATAGTCCGGAAGCATATCCTTAATCTCGTCATAGGAGTTTTTGCGATACATGCTGCCGATGAATGAGACATCGTATAGATAATCCGAGCTGGTTTCATCCGAATGGCAATGTCCGGGATTTATTTCATTACCTTTATTCTGGTCTGAGCAGAAGCTTCTGTCTGACTCTCTGTACGCTTTCTGCCCTCCGCGTTCTCTCTGCTCTCTGTTTTCCCTCTGCTCTCTCTGTTCTTTACACTCTCTATCGACAACTCCATGGTATATGCTGTTGTTTATTATATCGTATTGATGTCCCAGCGCCTCATCCGCCCTCTCTACAGCAGCCGCAAGCGGAAGATAGAACACATTCGCTCCACGCTCCTTAAATTCCATATAGCAGAACTTATCAAATATAAATATGTAGTTACATTTGTTAAAGATGGACTGATGATACATCGTGGATAGTGGGCTGTCGCACGTCCAGCATATATACTTGATGCCTGTTTCCGAAAATTGTTCACATATATCGGAGATAATCGGAAAATAATTCACAGAAAACACAGCGTCATACACACTGCCCAGCTTTTCCGCTGTACGGCACTCATTACCTTCATGCTCCTTTGCCTCCTGTACATTATTGCAGGCTTTACTCTCCTCCCCATTAAACAGCTTGTCTATAAATCTGCCGGTAAAATTCTCGTCCACCTCGAAATTGCCCAGCTCCAGCTCAAACGTGTCTACCGTATGCCCCCGGCGTCTGAGTGCCGATATAATGTCTGCCTGATTGTATGCCTTCCAGCAGTAAAAAAGTATTCTCATAGTTCCACCATAATCCTCACGTAATCCTCTGTCCTGTTATGCATTATCCCGAAGCCCTTGCAGAATTTCCGTTGCCTTATTATTCATTATCTCGAAGCCTTTGCACAGCCCCTGCTGCCTTATTATGCATTATATCGAAGCCCCTGCATAGCTCCTGCTGCTTCATTATACTACTCAAATACAGCCTGCAATGAAATATAGCGTTTCATCAAAAAGCCGCAAAAATAAGGAAAAGTATATACATCATTGCCCACGCCAACATTCCCGGCACACAGCTTAATTCCGTGCTTTATATCCGGGTACCTGCTGTTTCTGATAAGATTCTGCATTAATTTAGCGCTGTTATTTCCTGCTTTTACCTCAACAGGTATAAGTTTGTTCTTAGACCTTACAAAAAAGTCCGCTTCCAGCTGGGAATCCTCCGTCCTATAATAAAACAAAGGTATCCCCTGCTTCATAAATGCCTCCGCAACAAAATTTTCATACAGAGCACCCTTGTACACGCCGAGATTTTTGTTGGAGCGCAAATCATCCTGAGCTTCATCATCAAGACACGACACTAACAGCCCTGTATCAGGATAATACAGCTTATACTTATTCTCATCATAATTTCCCTTGACCGGAAGCTCAGGAAACGCCATGCAATAGCATGCAGTTACAGTACCTGCATCCTTTAGCCAGTCTATACAGCCTTGATATTCGCGCGTTCTTGCGGAATGTGACACCTTCGACAGCTGAAACTTCTTGTTCTCCTTTGCCAACTGCACCGGAATACTTCTAAACACATTTATAATCTTCGTCTGGTCAAGCCCAACCGCATACTTGCGTACATCCTCCTCATAATCCATCATAATCTGTCTCTGTATCGCAAGCGTATCCGTAAAAAATCCCGTCTCAATATACCTTTTTATTACCGCCGGCATTCCTCCTAAGACACAAAAATCCAAAAATAATGCCCTGTACACTGCCATCTCCGTTTCGTTAAAAGGGCGGATATCCAGCATGTGCCCCAGCATATCTTCTATCACAGCTTCACTGTATCCCTTAGCCCAGAGAAACTCTTCAAAATCAAGAGAATACATGTCATAATCCATTTTATATCCGACACTGTTGCTATGAATATTTTTATAGTTAAGTCCAAGCATAGAACCACTGCATATCACATCATATCTTCCATCCAGCTTAAAGGATTTCAAGGAAGTTGCTATATCCGGGCATTCCTGCAGCTCATCAAATATAATAATTGTCTCATGTGGCACAATAGCTTTCTCCGGGGCAATAAGTGAAATATTTTTAAGAATATTATCAACCTCATATCCATCCGACAGAATCGTCTTGTACTTCGGCTGAAGTGCAAAATTGATATACATAACATTGGCATAACTGCCATACGCGAAATGTAATATCGACTCAGTCTTTCCAATCTGTCTTGCACCTTTTACAATAAGCGGAAGCCTGTCTTTATCCTCTTTCCAGCGCAACAAATAGTCATCTATTTTTCTTCTTATATACATAAAGCGTCACTCCATATAATCTGCCTGCTTTTTATAATTGCCTTTTATGATTGCTTTTTATATAAGTATATCACATCTGCGGGATTGTATCCACGAAAATTCATGGTATTTTATTTAGTTTATCACGGAATTATATGGCTTTTGGTATTTATTTCACGTATTTTAATGTTTTTGTGGCTGATTTTTCACGTAATCCTCTATCCTGTTATGCATTAGCTTGAAGCCCTTGCAGAGCTCCTGCATATCATCCAATGCTCATCTGCCACAACCCATATAGCATCTATGTATCCGCTAAGCGCAAGCATCTCAAAGCAGTAGGATATAATAGGCCGATTGTTCACTTCAATGTATTGCTTCGGTATATCCGCTCCCAGGCATGTTCCGGTACCACCGGAAAGAATTAGTGCTGTTACCATATATGCTGTCACCTCTTCTGTTTACATATTCTTTAGTAATGCTGCAATATATCCTTAATCCATTCTCTATATAGCAAATAGGACATCATATTTAATATATTGTCTCTGCAATCACGCTCTGAATAATAATTTCTTTTAGCTCAATTTTCAATAACACCACAACAATCTTTCTTCACCAATGCCAATTATAATGAATTTGTGAGTGCGCTGCCCTATTCAGATTGCCAGCACAAGAAAGTCTTATATTACACATCAGATTTTTCATTTAGCTGCTCTAATATTTCTGTTCTTTTTTCACCTGTAATCTCCAATATGTCAAGTGCCTGCTCCGCAGTAAGCTTCATATTCTGCATGAGCTTTCTCACTGCATTGGTGCTTCCTTTCGCTTCTCCTCTTGCCTCTCCACGCGCTTCGCCCCTTGCTTCTCCTATTTTTTCTCTCTTGTCACCATACTTTTCAACTGCCTCACACACTGTCTCACGTCCCTTCCCTGTATCCTTATAATGCTTCACGCTGTCTGCCAGCTCGGCGTACTTCATCTTTTCCGGATCTGTCTGGTGAAAATCCTGCATGAGCTGACCAATCTCATCATCACCCTTATAATTTCCATTCACGTACACAATATGAGAACCATCTTCAAACGGCTTACCCGTCTCCCTCACATAGCGGTCTATGTGATATAGTGGAAAACCTTCTCTGAACTTATCATGCTTATATATAAATATGACATAGGAATCCTTAAGCTCCCTGAATCGTTGCCCTTCCTTCAGCATCCTCGAATCCACGACACTGCTGTGATATCTCGCCCGCCTTACATGTGCTCCTTCAGCATTGCCCTGAACCTCAATGTTAATCTCTGTTCCGTTCCTGTCAAGCGCCTTGACATCAAGCGTTATGGTTCTTCCTCCAACCTCATGTCCCTTCAGCTCGACCTGTCCATCGGCACTGATAACCTTCAACTTCCTTCAAAGTATTATCCTCAGCAACAGCTCTGTAGCCACAATATTCTTATCAAATACGCGGCTCATAAGGTCATCGTCAAACAATGTCATCCTGTCTATGAGCCTGTTGATAAGCTGTCTGTCCTGTGAGGGAACTGCTTCTGTGCTTTCCGTATTTTGTGTATTTTCTGAGGTGTCTGTGTTCTCTGCATACTCCATACCTGCCATTCCAGCCGAATTTTCGGTATTGACTGCATTTTCTATACTGCATGCAGCTTCTGAATTACCTATGTCTCTTACATTCTTCGTATTTCCTGCGTTCTCTGTCATTCTTCTCCTTCCGGATACTGTACCTTCTATAATGCTGAAACACCATAATAGAACTGCACCGTATCAATATGTGCGGACAGACCATATACAGGAATTGTATTTTCATTACATTGTAATCACACAACAATATACTCTTGTGTGGTATACTCTCCCGGCTTATCAGTTGTCCTGTTAAGTTAATGGATTCTCAAGCATAGACCCCTGAATATCTGCCGTGAAATGATAACTCACACGCAATCTAGAAATAAGAAATATAGATTTTCCATGAAATATGCTTTGTATAAAGATTAGCATAATCGCCGCGATATGTCAATATCCTCTTTGATACAAATTTACTCGTCATAAAACCAAATATATGCGAAGCCATATTGTATATGATACCTTCATACAAAAAAATCCGCCATCCCATACACCCGGGAAATGACGGATTAAGTTCAACAGTATTTAGCAAGTATTATATTTTATCAGGTTTTTGGGACACAGGTACCTGACCCCTCTGTCCCAAGCTCATCTCTTCTTACTTTAAAAACTCCCTTGCTTTCTTCTCCGTAAGGGAAAACTTCTTCATAATTTTCTCTTTAATAAGCTCACTCGGGGTGCCCATCTCTCTCAGCACTTCAACAAGACCTGTGATTCCACGCTCCATTCCCTGTTCCAATCCAAGCTCCATTCCACGCTCTATTCCCTGCTTTATTCCACGCTCCATCCCACGCTCTATTCCACGCTCTTCAACAACATCACTCAAGTTACACATACCGTTAATCCTCCCTTCCAGCTCCGTCGTCATCTTCATATCATACTTATCTTCCAGCTTGTGTTTCTTCACATCGCTGTCCTCAGACGACAGCACATCCTCAAGCATCGCAATCAGCTTGTTCTTAGATTCTGCTGCATTATTATTGTTCCTTATGCGTATGACCATGCCGCACATCTTATCAAGCTTCGGAAAGCCGCAAAGCTTACCGAATAACGTATCTGCCTTAAGTGAAATCCTGCTGATTGAATCCGAGGTTCTGTCTGCGTCCATACATATCCAGATGCTATAGACCTTCTTAATGTTATCGTACTCACTCTTCGCAAAATTAATGCCCTTCTGTGAGGATATCAGTCTTGCAAGATAAAAAACAATGCGATTCTCTAAGTGGTAGCCAAGCCTGCTGTGTGACATGCTGCGTTGCGCCTCTACATTTATTATGATTTCGAGCTCCATCGCCGCAGCCGCAAGCACAAAACGGATGTCATAGGTTATATAATCTTCATTAGGTATCGCATCTTCCGTCCTGATGCTCTCAACCCTGCCCATGTTGGTGAGTCCCGGCTCAACAGGAACGACACCGACCCTGATACTGCTCCGGTCAATGCAGTCCATTATCTCCTGTATGCTTAAACTCTCCACCTCTGTTACCGTATGCTTCACAATCCGTGAAAGAACCTGTATGTCAGCCAGCAGCTCCTTCACATTCTTATCGTACCTCGCCTTCAGCGAATCAATCGCCTCTATGGCATTTCCTAAATGTGTTCGTATTTCCATCCTCTTCTCCGTTATTATATACCCGGAAATGAGAGTACACAACCACATTCAGTCCGTACCAGTCAGGCTTATGAAAATTCCATATATTACCTTCTGTTCCTCTCCGTTGCATGCCATCCCCTCATCTCCATGTCCTTAAGTTACCTTCCACAGAAGCATTACACCCCTGTAGAAACAAGACATCCCCCAATATCTTTTATAATAACTATATCATCAATGATAATGCAATTCAATACAGCACATGTTTATATTTATTTTAATCAGCTTTTAAGCTTTCTCTTTTTTTGGCAGAGCAACCACACATACTTTCTCTGGGACACCGGTACCTGACCCCTCTGTCCCACCATCAAAAAACCCCCGCACCGGAGAAATTCTCCGGTGCGGGGGTCATATTTATGCCGCCTTTATCAATATATCAGGCATTAGTCCGGGATTAGCCGAGTAAGGAGAGAACTCCCTGTGTAGCCTGGTTAGCCTGTGCAAGCATAGACTGACCGGCCTGAGCAAGAATGTTGTTCTTGCTGTACTCAACCATCTCCTCAGCCATATCGACATCACGGATACGTGACTCAGCAGATGTTGTATTCTCAACAACATTGTCGAGGTTAGCGATTGTATGCTCAAGTCTGTTCTGAACAGCACCGAGTGATGAACGCTGGGAAGACACCTTAGAAACTGCCTCAGCTATACGATCAATTGCTGCCGTTGCATCTGCTTCTGTATCAACCTTAAGACCCTTTACACCTACTCCAGCCGCACTCATTGCATCAACTTTGACTTCAATCTTATTGTCTGATTCCGAATCCGCACCTACATGAAGACTGAAAGAAATTGTGCCATTTACATCAAACTGCTCAAGGAATCCTGTTGCATCCGTTTTCTTGGCATCAGCAGCTTTAACCAGTACACATGTATTTGCAGTAACTCCCTTAGCACCTGCATCGCTGGTATAATAATTTGTTGCAGTAGTTTTTCCATCCGCCTTCATGCCGTTTAAAACATCATCAGCAGATACCTCTTTTCCGTCTTCATCATACAGCTTTGTTACATAATCATAGTCTTTACCCTTTGTAGCTATTTTATCAGTTGTCTGAGTGTCAGCCTTTGATGCTGTATAAAGTTTCTTTCCAGAAGCTAATGCCTTCTTTAAATCATCACCTGTTATTGCATTATCACTGCCTTCCTCATAAAATTCTACACCATCTTTAAATGCATAGCCCGATTTCATGAAAGTAGCCTTTGAAGCGGTCTGTGAATCACCCTTTAAAAGATATGTCTCGTTGAACTTAGTTGTCTCTGCAACCCTGTCTATCTCTGTTGTAAGCTGGTCAATCTCATCCTGAATAGCCTTTCTATCAGAATCTGAATTAGTACCATTAGCTGACTGAACAGCTAACTGGTTCATTCTCTGAAGCATTGAGTGAACCTCTGTGAGTGCACCTTCTGCTGTCTGTACTGCAGATACGCCGTCCTCAGCGTTAGTGGAAGCCTGATCAAGACCTCTGATCTGCTTTCTCATCTTCTCGGAAATTGAAAGACCTGCTGCATCATCTGCTGCACGGTTGATTCTGTAGCCTGAGGATAACTTCTCTGCTGACTTAGACTGTGAGCCTGTTGTGATGTTTAACATTCTGTTGGCATTCATTGCCTGCATATTGTGCTGTACTACCATAATTTTTTCCTCCTTGTCCCATTTATGTGTGGGATATTATTTTTTTCAGGGAAATCCGTTTCCCGATATTTATTTATAACAAACGAAGAATCCCGGGTGTATCTTCGTCTATTACCTTGATTAATGTGCCCGCTGTGCGGACTTCTCCGCCTTTAATTTCTCTTCGCGCAGAATACGCCTTATCTGCTCCTGTGCCTCCTTGGAAATCGGGCTCTCAGGATAGTAGGTGTCCTTGTTTCTCTCAGGGTTCTGTTCAACACTGCTTCTGACAATGTTCACATCTCTTGGCGCATCTATCATAAAACGTCCGTGGCTTCCCGACCCTCCAAGATATACCACTCTGATATTGTCTCCGATATTCAGATACTGTCCCTGTTTTAACGATAGTTTAAGCATTGTTACCTCCATGTTGAATATGTTGCATTTTATTGATATGCATTTACAAGTCCATTCGTTAACTTTTTTATCCTTTACAACTTATATATCGTATAAATGTTACGCAAACTTAACATTATACTTTATATTTTGCTACGATTTGTAGCTTTTTAACAATAAGTAAGCTTGAATATTATCGTATATAATTCCTTATTTTGTGCATAATTTCTCAAACAGAACTACTTTACGCAACAAACTGTAACCAAATTAAGCAAAAAAAAGTCTTGTAAATAACATGTCTTATGTTATTCGCTACACATTGTTGCACATATTTACGCAATAAAAATATACTTAATCTAAAGGTGGTATCTATTATGAGTAATGAAAAGCTTGCACAAAAGCTGCGGGAGCTTAGAAAAGTTAACAACTATACACAGGATTATGTTGCCGAGGTACTTGGAGTAGTCCGGCAGACCTACAGCCATTATGAGACAGGGAAAAGGACCCCCGATACGAACGCACTGTATAAGCTTGCGGGACTTTACAATATTTCCATTGATGACCTGATGCACCTGACTATTGATATTGACAGGAATGTATCATACGATGCACCGACACCTACCCAGACCAGCAATGACCTTGCCGGATTTTTAGAATATTTCAATGACCCTGCCAACAAGAAAAAATATATGTTTAACACCAATCTTGAACGTGAACTATTATTCTACTTTGATAAGATATCCGAACAGGATAAGAAGGAGATTATAGAATTTACTAAGATTAAGGCGCGAAAACCTCTGTAGCACAATAAAAGAACCGCAACAGAATTATTTTCCGTTGCGGTTCTGCAAGCTCGTTTACAATTTTTATTCTTCCCTGACCAGCTCTTCCGCCATACGATACTCCTCAGGCAGCACTCCCATCACATCACAGGCCTCCTCGACTGTACAATTATTCTTCTTCATGTACCGGTTTACCAGCTCGTACAATTTTACAGCCTCTCCACGCTCTATTCCTTTCTCTATCCCACGCTGTTCAATAGTATCAGATAAATTACACATTCTGTCCAGCTCCTCTCTTATTCTATGTGTCGACTCGATTGAGTATTCCGTTTCAAGTATCCTGATTTTATCACTAACGGCCATGCTGTCATCCAGTATGACCTTTAAAAGATTCAAAAGTCCTGCCGGGCTGTCTTTTTTATCATTATAGCATTTTATCTTTGTTTTTCCAACACAAACCATAACCGCACGGAGCAAATCACAGCCGGGAGCCTTCTTCATTTCGCCATACAGACTTCTTGGGCTTAATTCATAGCTTGTAATGGTATTCTCGGACATTTTACTGGTGTCCGTGCAGATAAAGATACTATACACCTTTTTTATATTATCATAATCCTCCGCTGAGAACTCCGTTCCAAGCTGTGCGGACAAGAGTCGTGCACAGTAAAACAGAGCCCTGGTGACAATATTATAACCCGGATAAAAATTGTTCTGCGCTTCCACGTTGATTATGAGCTTGATGTTTTCCTTGTTATTTCCATTCTTTTTAGGATATTTGCCCTCTTCCAAAGGCTTATATACGCTGAATCTGATGTCATACACAACCTCTCCTTCATTCGGAACCTTATCCTCATTGCGCAATCCGACAATTTTCTCACGATTGGTAAGCCCCGGACGTATCCTCACGTTTCCTACTTCCGGATTTTCAATACACTCCATTATTTTGGGTATATCGTACTCAGAAAATTCATCCGTTGTGTACTTGAGTATCCATGCCAGAATACTTTTATTAGAGAGTATATTTCTAATATTTTCATCGTATTTTGCCTTTGCACCTGCCGCGGATAGGTCATCGGCAATGGCGCTGTTTAACAATTCTGCCAACTACTGTTCTCCCTTCTGTTGTATAACCTTATACAGAAAACGCTTTCTGAAATCAGCTCACATTTTCTGCTGTGTCTAATGGATTTTAAGCATAGAACTCTGAATATTTACCGTGAAACCGGTAATATGAAATTTTCATTTCAGAAAGTATATATTCCATCAAATATAGAAATTCCGGGAATCAGGAATTAAAAATTACAAGAAATATATGCTTAAAGGAATAAATAATTTCAGAATATGTAGAATGTCAAGAATTATGCTCTAAACTAACTATAATATATTCATGCATATCACACAACCCCTGCCTGCCAATTATAAACCAATGTTAATCACTTTTTAATTTCATGGCAAAATAACCATACCCTACAGCCCAAGCAATAAGAAAAGGACCCTCATACCGGATTTCTCCAATACGAAAGTCCTCAGCAGCTACCGCGTTATCAACAGCTTCAGCCCCGGCATGATATTCTCTGAGGCAAGCTTATTCGTGTCCATAATTTTTTCAACTGTAGTATAATATTTCTTCGCTACATCCCACAGCGTATCTCCGGATTTTACAATATACCCGCATATTCCGGGAAGCTTTTTGAACACCGCATAATCAAGTGCTTCCTCTGTAATGTCCGTTATAACCTGTGTAGTTCCCGGACTCAGAATGAGTGTATCTATTCCAATACTCATCTTTATCTCAAGCTCATCACCGCCAAGCATGGTAGTAATAAGCTGCTCTACATCTGTCCTGACGCTATAGAATGAATCGGTATCTATTCCCACTGCGTCTATCTTCTGTGAAAATGGGACTTCTCTTGTGAGGCTGCCTAATCTGTCCTCGTCATTGTCGGATATGTAAAGTATGCTTACCCTGGCAGCCCCCTCAACCATGAGTCCGTCCTCCACAATGCTGATATTGTCAACATTCACCGTAGCAGTGCTGCTTATTATCTGAAGGATTTTATCTTTGCTGCTGTTCAACTTCATCTTATCCCCCGCACGGCACCTCACATGATTCCTGACAAGGAGATTGTCATATCCTGCCTCATCCGTAACAGGTATTAGCCTGCTGTTAACCGAGTATACATCTGTCATAAGGCTAATATTCTGCTCCTCATATAGCTTGATATCAAGATCAAGCACAAGCTCCGCCTCCAGTATGCGCGGCTCTCCATCATAATCAGGCTTTACCGCTACCTGCTTCTGTGCCGGAACAACGAGGACATCCGCAACCATTCTCTCATCCGCTCCGGCAAGCGGCAGCTTCCCCGTGAATGGAAGTGTTTCCTCAACATACTGTATATTCTCATCATCATCCTCCGGAAAATACATTGCAAAGAGATGAATCTCTCCTCTCACGATAAGCTCATCTGCTGCCGCCTTTGTCTCTACATTTCTCAGCTCAGGAACCGACCATAGGATGCTTCCGGCATTCGGCTTGTTGGCTGATAACTCACATTGCTCACGCACCCTTAAGATATCCCTTTTATTCTCAACCAGCGATAACATGCCTATGTTTTTCTTAAGACAGCATATATCACCACTCTCAATATCAACTGCCGCCGATGACATATATGTATTTTCACCATACAGTTCAAGCGATACTATCGCTGACACACTTATTTTTCTTCCGTTGATAAGACTTATGCTTAAGTCCTCCAGCTTAGCAGTACACTTTAGGGTATCCCCGGCACTAAGACCATCCATTCCCACCGTCTCACCGAAATCAATGCTTCCCTCCATACAGTCCGGCGCTCCCCCTGTCTTATCCGCCTGATACAGAAGTGAGAACTGCATTTTACCATTTACCGAGGCTCTGCCGTCACCAGCCTTCATTCCCTCGATAATTACCTCTCCGCAATCAGCTATTCTCTTTAATATATCAGGCTTACTGTCGGGCACTATGAAATCGTCATCCAGTGTAATCTGGGTCTGTGACCTTCCACAGATATGATTCATGCTTATATTTTTCCTGACTATTTCCACAAAAAATCCCCCATATCATATATTATCTTCTATATGATATGAGGGGGCTGCCACATTTATGCTATCCGCATATTAGATGTCATCCATTATTTTTATCACATTTTCATCCGCTCAGCTTATCTGAACACCACGCTACGTCCCGCATCCTCAGTTTTGACAACTACATACGGATATGTGGCAAGCTTATTTGCCGCCTCTCCCTGCTTCGGTCCGATAAGCTCTGAATCAAAGTACACCGCATTGTCCGATACCGACACCTCCTTGACGGCAATTGAATAGCCTCCGGTATTCTGTTTCCCATATCCGCGCGCTATGTAGAGCCATCCGTCCGATATGCAGGTAAGCTTGAAATCAGTCTCTTTCTTCTCCTCAATTTCTCTCAGAAAATCCTTAGGAATGTCATCATAACATACCACCGTGAAATCAGCAGGCGTAAGCTTCTCCTCAGACTCAGCCTTGCTGCAGCCGGATACAGACATCGCCAATGCACCAGTACCTATAACCATTATCATTAGCAGCAACAGTGAAACCAGACTTTTTCTCATCAATCTACCCATACATCACATTCTTTATCTATATGTATGCTGTTGGGACGCAAAAATATAACCTCCGATTTTACTCACTCTTCGGCGTAAAATCATACCTCACATCGTCTGCACCCTCCACAAGATTGACTGTATAGCTCTTTATGGTAGTTCCGCTTATCACAATGAACATGTGCTGTCCTGTGACCATCGCAAAGTCGAGAGGCGCCACGCCCAGATAACTGTCATCAAAGTATATAGCTGCACCTGCCGGACCATCTATATATACTCTGTTCTTCGTACTCACAATGGTTGTTGTCTCTGTCTCATACTGAGAGGTTACTCCGGTTGATGAGGAGGATGCCGGCTGTTGTGAAACCGTCGCAGAGCTGCTTGTAGTCTGCCCGGAGCTTGTGCTCTCCGCTTCCTTCTTCATCCTTATATTTACCTTCTGATAATCAGCCTTAACCTCTATCTTATCCTGGTAATTGTCATAGCCGTCCGCGCTCACACGCACGGTATATGTTCCGACCGGAAGCGTAAGCATACCTTCTGTGTAATCAGTCTCTTTTCCGTTAAGGTAAAGTACGGCGCCATCCACATCTATGTCAAAAAGCACATTGCCGTTCTCAACCGTAGCTGCCACAAATTCGGAGAAATCAACAGTTGTGACCTGATTTCGATTAACCGTAACCGTCTTAGAGCCATAATACTGATCCTTGGATACCGCCACCTTATAGCTTCCCTCGGTTACGGTTATCATCATGTTCTTCTCTATGGTCTTAATATTTTCACTTCCGATGTTCACATATCCACCCATGAACAAATCCACACCGGTAAGACTTATGTAGCCATGCCCTCTTGTGACGACAACCGATACCACCTTTCCATCCTTTTCATACAGATTAAAAACATCATGTACCGATAACTGCTCCGGTGTTATAAGCTCATTGTCCGAAACGACGACCACATTTCTGGCATACTCATAATTCTTTCCATACAGTGACAATCTTCTGTATGAGGTGTTGACCGACACATCCGATACAGCCATGTGGCACTTCACCTCATTAGATATATGTATCTCTGAAACCTTGTTATTTACATTATCGTATGTTATATCTATAACATCCCCTGCGTAGAGCTGCGCCAGAGTCATCGCATTTCCAAACTCGGTATATATAAGCGCCGGCTGTTCCACATAGAAGGTACGGTCAACTCCCTCCCCGTATGACCTCACTGATAATCTCTTCGTATCAGCACTGACATAAGTTATGACCGCCAGCTCCGTGCGGATATCCGTAGGTATTGTCGGCGCATTGACGATTGGCGCCGTAGATTTCGATTCCATCTGGTTTACCGAATTTTTAGCCGTGGAAGCTTTCGCGGCTTTGTCTGCCTTTTCCTCGGCAAACAGAAACGCGCACAGCACTATCCCCGCAACTATAAGTATTCCTAAAATAAAGTTCTGTAGCTTATTGTTCATCAAAAGTTCCTTTCCACATTACCGGGAACCGTACAGAGTCCTGACGAATTCCCTTCTCATTCGATTCTGGTTCACAACCGTTCTGAGCTTTTCCATGCTGCGTCCCGGTATCCATGCCTTATTGTTGTTAAAATAATAATTAAGTATTTTCCAGAATTTCTCGGGGTAGGCAAACATCGCCCCCAGTATCTTAATATCCTGTGATGACAAAGTATTAACCCTGTCATACTCCCTGAGCATAAGATATCCCAGCTTGATATCCCAGTCATATTTCTCCATGAGCTTTCTCATAAATCCATACAGATCAACCAGTCTTATATCCACACAGCTCTGCTCGAACCCACAGATATAACCCTTCTGCTTTTTTATAAAGACATTGTGATAGCTGTAGTCACCGTGGCATAGACTGCTCCGCTCAATTGCGGCAGCATACTCCGCATCATAACCGGAGTGTCTTATTGTCTCAACCGCCCTCAACCCTTCATCAAGAAACGGCTGGCACATGGAAGCGGCAAGCAACTCAAAATCATTCTTTTTGTGTTTCCCCTTTAAGTAGTTCCCAATCATTTTCAACTCTCTGTTATGCTTATCATACACTTCCTCAAGGTTTCTTGCAATCTGAAATTCCTGTACACCTCTCTCTCCCTGCTCTGCTGCGATTCCGCTATCTGTAGCAGTCTCACCGCCGCCTGTTCCTCCATCCTGCGAATCCATGTCTTCACATAAATCTGCAGCTTCCTTTATGTCCTCTTTCACATCATACCCTTCAAGTACATTGTGAAGGGCTGCGAGCGCTCCCACCGCAGTACAGACATCCTGAAAGTTTTTTACATCACACTCCTGTGCGTCAAACCACGTTGTAAGCGTATACTGTGTCCCCGACGAATCAGAGGAGATATACTGTCCTTCCACGTTTTTCAGGTAATAATCTACATTTATTCCATTTGCAGACAAATATTCTAACAGCTGTGCTCTTATCCTTATCCGCCCGGGATTTCCGTTGTGCTCGCGAAGAAGCACACGTCCACGGCTTGTTTCACATATAAAAGCACCCCTTCCCCTTGATGTGGAATACAATTTACAGTCATACTGTTCAAGTATACTAAAATCCCTTTCTGCCACAAAAATAACCCCTTTCCTAAGTGCCCTGACCACGGGCTATCTAATCTTATGAAAGGGGTATTTCTTTTATGAATTTAAAATTTTGAGAGCCTCCTTTGACAGTTGCTCCCTGTCATTAAGCTGCGGATTATCCAAAACCAGCATAAGAAGGCTGTTTAATATCTCACCCATCTGTCTTCCTGCAGGAACGCCCATCGCTATAAGCTCCCTTCCTGTAATGGCAAGGTTTTTAAGTGATACGCAGTCACCACGCTCAAATATCATATTACAGATATCATACATTCTCCTGACATCTGTAATATCATTACCGATACATTTTTCGTATGCAGCTCTGAAATCCAGAATCCTCAGAATATTCTTATCGCCTGTCTCATAGATAATATGCCTTATCCGTGGCTCATCATCCGTGATTTCAAGCATGCCAAAACGCAGCAGCATTGAAGCTGTGTTTATGGTATCGTTGTCAAGCTTAAGCCTCTTAAGGACACGCTTAGCTGTGTCCGCCGGACCTTCCTCCGAATATCCTCCGGACATGAAGAGCATCGCCGCATACCTTTCAGGAAGCTGACAGGCACACTCCTTGGCAAGAGCTCCCACAAATGCCTTATCCTGAGCGCTCATCACATGATATTCTGGAAGAACTATCTCCATAATGCCGATTGCATCCGCCACGCTGAAATAATCCGGGTGTGCCGACTTTAACATCTTGTTAAACTCCGTATGGATTCTCTCACTGCTTATCCTCTTAAGATTCACAGCCAGCTCCTTAGCCGCCCTTGCAGTATTCTCCTCAATACCAAACCCAAGCTGAGCCGAAAAACGCACCGCACGCAGAATCCTTAATGCATCCTCATCAAATCTGTCATGTGCATTGCCCACACAGCGGATAATCTTTCTCTGTAAATCACCCACACCGTCAAAAATATCGACAATGCCATGCTCATCATTGTATGCCATCGCATTGATGGTAAAATCCCTGCGCTTTAAATCCTCCTCCAGCTTAGGTGTAAATTCAACACTCTCTGGATGTCTTGAATCCTCATACTTGCCATCTATACGATAGGTTGTCACCTCATAGCCGTTCCTGCCAAGCATTACAGTTACCGTTCCATGCTGTATCCCGGTATCTACCGTGCGGCGGAACAGCCCCTTCACCTGCATAGGCAGTGCAGAGGTTGTGATATCCCAGTCCCCCGGCACTCTTCCCAGTATGCTGTCGCGGACACACCCGCCCACAGCATACGCCTCATAGCCGTTCTCCATGAGAACATCTATTATATGCTTCACATCCTTCGGAAGCGCTATTCCAACCAAGATATCACCTCTTTATTCTATAATTAGTATGCCTTCCCCCAGTACACAAGCTTCTTCGCCGGCTTGCCGCAGCATACGCACACATCGCTTATATGCTCCTGCTCAAATGGCATACATCTGCTTGTCGCAGTTGTCTCTTCCTTAATCTTATCCTCACATGCCTGCTCGCCGCACCACATACCTCTTACGAAGCCCGGCTTGTTGGCAATGATATCCTTGAACTCCTCATAGCTGTGAGCGTCATAGGTGTGGGCATCACGGTGTGCTCTCGCCCTCTCAAGCATCTCAGACTGCATTGTGTCAAGAATCTTCTTAAGCTCCTCTGTCACCGTGTCAAGAGATACAACATACTTCTCTCTCGTATCACGTCTTACGACAACTGCCTGATTGTTCTCAATATCCTTAGGTCCGATTTCTATACGTGCAGGAATACCCTTGACCTCCTGCTCCGCATACTTAAATCCAGGTGTCTTCTCCGAATCATCGAAGTCAACTCTGAAGCCTGCTGCCTCAAGTCTGTCTCTTAACTCTCCTGCCTTCTCAAGCACTCCTGCCTTATGCTGTGCAACAGGTATTACTCTCACCTGGATCGGAGCGATTCTTGGAGGCATAACAAGACCGCTGTTGTCACCGTGTACCATGATCATGGCACCGATGAGTCTTGTCGTTGTACCCCATGAAGTCTGATGAACATACTTCAATGTGTTGTCCTTGTCCGTATACTGGATACCGAATGCCTTCGCAAAGCCGTCTCCGAAGTTGTGGCTGGTACCGGACTGAAGAGCCTTGCCATCATGCATGAGTGCCTCGATTGTGTATGTAGCCTCCGCTCCGGCGAACTTCTCCTTGTCTGTCTTTCTTCCCTTTATAACAGGCATTGCAAGCACCTGCTCACAGAAATCAGCGTACACGTTGAGCATCTGCTGTGTTCTTGCCTCAGCCTCCTCTGCCGTAGCGTGTGCAGTATGTCCCTCCTGCCATAAGAACTCTCTTGAACGGAGGAATGGTCTTGTCTCCTTCTCCCATCTTACAACATTGCACCACTGGTTATATACCTTAGGCAGATCTCTGTATGACTGAATCTCATCCTTGTAGAAATCACAGAAAAGCGTCTCAGATGTAGGTCTTACACAGAGCTTCTCCTGAAGTGGGTTAAGTCCTCCCTGTGTCACCCATGCTACCTCAGGTGCAAAGCCCTCAACGTGATCCTTCTCCTTCTCAAGAAGACTCTCAGGTATAAATACAGGAAGATATACGTTCTGCACGCCTGTCTTTTTAAAGCGTGCATCCATCTCCTTCTGGATATTCTCCCAGATAGCGTAGCCTGCCGGCTTGAATATCATACAGCCCTTAACGCTTGAATAAGCCATAAGCTCTGCTTTCTTTACTACGTCTGTGTACCACTGCGCGAAATCCTCCTCCATAGGAGTGATTGCTTCTACTAATTTCTTGTTATCGTTTGCCATGTTGATCTCCATTCTTATGATAAAATGTAATAGTTACTGATTTAATACAGTCTGTCCTTACAGAGCTTAATTCTAATTCTCATGGTACTTTTCTATCGTATAGAAATAGCTCATGTCCTCCATTCTGCGGCAGAAAAGAGTATCCGTCTTTTCCTCCGTGCTTCCCTCCTTGACACCTCTCCAGTAGTAATTCATATCCACATCCGGGTCAAAGGTGTAAGCTTCACCTCCTAAATTGACATACAGCCAACAGTGAGGCGTTGTTCCTCCATTATATGAGGATACCTGTCCTGAAAGCAGGTGTGCATCATAGCCAAGATATCTCATAATATACATAAAGGCTGATGAATAATTATAGCAGCAGCCCTGATATGTATTAAACAAATCCGTTGCCCACAATACCTCCTCGGGAGTTGTCTCCGGGTCTGATGTCGAATACCTTCCGGCATCCACATTCATTCCCCTGTTATATGTTATTCTCTTTATAAACCATACATATATGCTGTGAACCTTCTGGTAAGGTGACATATCATCCGATATTGTACCCTCATTCTTAAGCATGGTCATATACGCTTCGATAAGTCTGTCAAGCTCCTCATAACCCGATGTTGCCGGATTGAGCGGCTCATTGTTGAGTAAATCCCACGGCTTGACTTCCTCCACAGGCGGTTGTGTTGTCTCTGTGACAGGCTCCGTTGTTGTCTCCGTGACAGCCTCCGTTGTTGTCTCTGTGACAGTCTCCTCTTTAGCAGGCTCCGTTGTGCCGGTATTTTCCTGTGACTGCGTGTTATCCGCAGAGGAAAGAATTATATCCCCACCCTCACCGGGCTTCTTACTGCATCCGGCTGCAAATATCATGCCCATCACAAGGAAAAAAAACATATATGAAGCCTTTTTCATTCCTATTCTCTTCATAATAATTTCCTCCAATGGTTGTGTATAAAATGAATTATTTTACATCCATTCCGTATCCGTAGTATTGTACCACATCATTTAAAATAAAGAAATATATATATTTCGTATCATCCTGATAATATTCGTACATTTTGCCCGAAACAGTATAGTCCTTGCCGTAGGCTGCCTCGATATCCTCAAGTGTGCTTCCGACACCGACTCCCTTATCAGTCCTGATTGTCTCAGAGGACACATTTACATCCTGAATGTAATCCCCATCGGTCTTAGGATACGTTGTAATCTCATAGCCATCGTATGTGAACACCTTATCAAGCCCCTCAAAATAGCAGCTTGCCGCCTCCATATACTGTAATGTCTCCGGCATTCCCTCATCATCTGCCGAAAATTTCTCACCAGGTGTAAGAAGAACGCTGCCATTGTTAAAGCCGAAGCTTCCACCATCGTCTTTCTTACCACATGCCGCAAGTGTGAATACCGCCATGAGCATGACAGCAGCCAACGCTATATTTTTTCTTATACTTTTCTTAATATTGTGCATAAAACCTCTTTCTGCCGCCTAAGCAAATCTGCGGCTTTTAATATTGCCCTTATATTCCCCTTCCTTGGAAATATACATTATCTTTCTAATCTTGTAAAGTAAGACTTACCGGAATTTCTGTGTACTCATTTCCATTTTTTACAATAAATGCATAACAAAAATTTTCCAATCCGGCTTCTGATATATCGGCATTTTCCGTCTCAAGATAAAGAGTAAAATCCCCCTCCTCACCCGGAATAAGCTGATAAACTGCTGTTGCACCGGCGGCTTCATCCACTATTTTCAGATACATATACGCGTAAGGCTTAAGCACATCACTGCTGCCGGTCAGCTCCACAAGACCATCCGCTGTTGTGTTGAGCCGAACCACGGCGGTGGCAATACCGTCCACGCTGTCTACACTGTCTGCGGCGCCCGCTGCTGTTCCCTCTGCCGTTGTGCCTCCTGCTGTTATCCCTTCATTTTCCGTCCGCACTGTCACTCCATCCATAACAGCTGCTTCCCCCTGAACGCTGTATACGTCCGCAAGATTCCATGACGGAATAACCGGCGTATATACCAGCAGATTCTTGAGATTTCTCTCTACCAGCTCAACTGCCACCAGCTCAGCTTCCGACACAGCCTGATATATATTATACGGAATTTCTCTCTTCGCTGTCAGCGAAGTATACTCGTTGGCAAAGAACCAGTACAATGCATTTCCGAAGGAATCGCGGAACAGCGCTGCGCTTTTATCCACAGCCGCCACATTATTCTTAGTAGTTATCACCAGATCATCCACACCGCGGAAGCGGTTCAGGTACTCAAAGCTCTCCTCTACATCGAATTCAACCTGCTCATCCTTGACCTGTGACCCCGGAAGCAGCATAGACTGTAAATCGCCTGAAAAATTATTTTTTATACTATACGGCAGTCCGCTGTAGTGTGTATAACCGGAATAAGCTTCACCATATACGTCCGAAAGCTTCTTAGCCATAGCTTCATAGGCGACTGCCGCACCATAATTGTTCCAGTGCGAATCCAGCTTGTGATATAGCAGCACTCCCGTAAGCTTTGCAAATGCCAGTTCATTCTTAAGCTGTACCGTGTTCACGCCAAGTGTGGTCAGCCTGTCATACAGAAGCTCATAATTGCCCTGTCCGTCTTCTTCTATATAATAGTACGGCATATATTCGCCATACACCGACATCTTATCAGGCGCAGATACGAATATGAACTCTCCGTCCTCTCTCTCAACGTACTCCTGCATCATCGACAGGATTGCACCCATGCGCTCTATTGCCACCTCATCCAGCACGCTCGTCCCAAGAAAATCGTCGAGCGCCCTGCCGTAGAACAGCCAGCCATCCTCACCAACTATCACGTCCGTCTGCCCGGAGGTCTTAAAAATCGTCTCCTTAAGAACATTCTGCGCATATACCAGACTGTTTCTGAAGCCGAATTTCTGTGCAAAATACGAATCTATGTTTGCCGTAAGCTTAAGTCCATCCGACAGCGCCGGCTTATCCGCCTCCGTTTCATTTCCTATAGCCGCCTGCTTACCCGAAAACGTAAAAAGCGGCACTAGGCTGATTACAAGAAAAATGGCAATATATATTATATTTATCAGATTCTTTTTATTTATCCTATTTTTCACACCTATCCCCATTTCCATACTGCACATTACGGCGCACAACCGGCGCCGTGCCTGTAAAAATCTGTTTTACCGGTTTAAGAAAGCTTCTGCCGTCAAAACCTGAAATATATGAACGGATTATAGCTTCCCGCCGCAAGCTCCATAATACACAGAAGATATAAAACCACGGACGCCGCCATCCCCGCATACCTTGTCACCTTGTTTTCCGGCAGCCTCTTAAGAACCGGTGTACATGCAGCCACCGCTATGAATGTGGTTATTATAAAAAGAGGGCTCATAACCGATACGGCCGTCATCACGCCTGTGTGTGTCGCATTAAATGCGAACATATTGGCTATAAAATGCCCTGCCTGCGCCATATTGTCAGCCCTGAATATGACAAAGCCTATCGTGACGGCAAGAAGCGTGTAGACATGTCCGGCAATGCTTAAAAATACATTTTTCTTCGCCGGCTGATTGTCTATGAGTGCCTCCGCCGCATTCTCGTTACTGCGCGGCTTTTTTTCCTTGACCAGAGCCGTCTCCAGCATGGTGAGAAGCCCATGGTATATTCCCCACACCACGAATGTCCAGTTCGCCCCATGCCAGATTCCTGTACATAAAAATACAAAAAATCTGTTAAAGAGCGTTCTTGCCTTCCCCTTTCTGTTGCCGCCCAGCGGAAAATACAGATATTCCCTGAACCACGAGGTGAGCGATATATGCCATTTTTTCCAGAACTGCCTCACAGAGGACGCGGTGTACGGATAGTCAAAGTTCTCCGGAAATGTAAATCCGAACATCTTACCCATTCCGACAGCCATATCACTGTAGCCTGAAAAGTCAAAATATATCTGGAAAAGGTAGCACACCGCTCCCACCCATGCCGAAGCTGTGTCGAGCTGTGCCATGTCAAGTGCGAACATCTTGTCCACCGCTACAGCCATCACATTGGCAATAAGCATTTTCTTGGAAAGACCTATTATGAATCTGCGGATTCCGGCTGAGATTTCCTCCGCACCCACCTGTCTGTCCCTTAGCTGCTCTCTCACTGAATTGTATTTTACTATAGGTCCTGCGACGAGCTGCGGAAACAGACAGATATACAGCATCACATCGAAAAAGCTTCCCGGGCGTTTCTCATCATCCCGGTATGTATCTATGACATACGACATCGCCTGGAATGTATAGAAGGATATTCCTATCGGCATACTGATTCCGGGTTCCCTTATATTGATGAACGGAATGGCATTGAGTGACTGCACTATGAATCCGGCATACTTAAATACAATAAGGAATGCCAGATTGATAACCACACCGGCCGCCAGCACCGGCTTTCTGCCCCATACGAACCTGCCGAGCACGAAATTAACCAGTATCGACAGGAGCAGCAGCAGAATATATGCAGGCTCACCCCATGCATAGAATAACAGACTTGCCACTATCAACAATATATTTCTGACCGTAGTGTTCCGAATTGCCGTGTGCAGTATAAAAACTATCGGCAAAAATGCAAATAAAAAAACAGCTGAAGAAAAGACCATTTTTCACCTCTTAATTCATGTAAATATAATCCATTATATACACCGCGACTTTTCAATACAAGTGAAATCTTAGAGCATGAAAAATTTCACCCATTGGAGCTTCGCGTGCTGTTTCCCTGCTTCCGGTTTATGAAGGTCACCAGCTCCCTGATTAGTATAAATGCCAGCGGTCCTGTTATAACGCCCGCCACGCCGAACAGCACCAGCCCCACATACACGGCGGCTAACATTCCGAGCGGGTGTGTGCCAAGCCCTTTCCCCATGAGCTTCGGTTCAAGGTATTCGCGCACGACGTAGCTTATAAAACACATTGCAAGAAGAACAGCCGCATATCTGTAGCTGCCGCACAGCACGCACACCACCGCCCACGGCATGAGGATAGTTCCCGTCCCGAACACAGGAAGGGCATCGACAAGCCCCAGCACGATTCCGAGCAGAAGCCAGTATGGGTTTCTCAGCCACAGGAGCCCCACACCGCAGATTACCATTGTGATGGTCATTATTATCAACTGTGTTTTGATAAATGTATATATAATCTTTCCTGTTCTGGTATAGAAAAAATCGAACTCCTCCGCATACTGTGACGTTCCTGCCGCCTCCAACATCCTGTCATAATCCTTCATAAAAAAATATAATGCCATAAAGAATATCACAAACACACCTGAGAAGGTTATGAAGCCTTTGAAAGCCCCGATTGAGCCACCCATTATTGACGGCATGATTTTATCTCTCGCGCTCTCCATAAGCCCTATGATTCCCGAGTCAATATACGCCAGCGTGGTTCCGCCCGCAAAGCCCATGAAGCCGTCCACGCCCCCACAAAAGCTGCACATTCCGTCATTTATATAAGCATAATACACATCATAATTATCTATAACTTTTTTTATCTGTGCAACGAGAAGACCACCGAGCAGCCACAATACTGCCGCAATCATGCCGCCCCAGAAAATCATCAGCACCACCGCAGCAATGCTTCTTTTCAATCTCAGCCTTCTGTTTAACAGCCGCACCTGTCCATTCATTCCCGCCGCCAGCAAAAAAGCAATAATAAAAGGAGCTGCCAGCGGCATAATATACTTAAATATCAGATATACAACTGCTGTAACTCCTATACATATTATTATATTTCTCTTATCTGTACTCATACCACCCTCCAGCCTGTGAGAGTAGTATTACCATAAACAACATTCTATATTCACATAAAACAACTGAATGCTTACAGCTCAGATATTGTCCTTTTTACCAAAATCCTCAGAAAACAGCGCAAAGCTCTTCCCCTTCGGAATGACCTCAAATGTAAGTTTTTTTCTTGTTACCGGGTGTGAAAACACCAGTCTGTAGGAACACAGCGCAAGCGCCTCATCCCTGACGGCGCGCGAAGTATCTTTTATATTTTCCTCATCCGGTGTGACGCCATACTTTGTATCATTTAAGATTGGCATTCCCGCCTCGGACAACTGCACCCTTATCTGGTGATGCCGCCCGGTGTGAAGCTTCACCCTCAGCAAAGCAAGCTCTTCCCCGGCCTCAACGCCAAGCACCTGATACTCTAGCACTGCCTTCTTCGCACCATCCGTTCCCTCCGGCACAACACGCGACATATTTGTCCTTGAATCCTTCAGAAGATAATTTTCAAGGGTGATTACAGTGCGGCCGCCAAGCACCTTCTGTACATTCTCCATGCCCTTCCTATCCGTGACCCTCACCACGGCATAGTAGCACTTGTCAACCTCACCCTGCGTTATCTGTCTTGTGAGTGCCGCCGCTGCCTTGCTGTTCTTCGCATACAGCACAAGCCCCTCAACAGGTCTGTCAAGCCTGTTCACAGGAGCTATAAACGGTGCCCTATTCCCCTTCTTTCTCTCATAGGTCATAAGTGCACTCACCATGTCCTGCGAAAAGCCCCTGTCCGACTGCGTCAGCACCCCGGACGGCTTGTGGCACACGCATATGTCATCATCCTCATATACAATACATTCTTTAATATCTCTCATAAAAGTCCTTTTACGCCTTGAATCTATACCCCGCGCCCCAGAAGTTCGGAAACTATCTGGGGTTCAATGCTTAAGCTTTGAAACGATATCCGACCCCCCAGATAGTTTCTATGTACTGAGGATTCGATGTATCGAACTCAATCTTCTCACGTATCTTCTTGATATGAACGGTAACGGTCGCAATGTCACCGATTGATTCCATATCCCATATCTTGTTGAACAGCTCCTCCTTAGAGTACACATGGTTAGGATTCTGCGCAAGGAAGGTGAGAAGGTCGAACTCCTTCGTTGTGAAGGTCTTTTCCTCACCGTTCACGAATACACGGCGCGCGGTCTTGTCAATCTTAAGTCCACGTATCTCAATCACATCGTTCTCCGGCATTGCACTTCCTACAAGCCTCTCATATCTTGCAAGATGAGCCTTGACACGCGCCACAAGCTCACTTGGGCTGAACGGCTTGGTCATATAATCATCCGCGCCAAGTCCTAAGCCTCTTATCTTGTCAATATCATCCTTCTTGGCTGATACCATTATGATAGGTGTATTCTTCTTATTTCTGATAGCCTTGCAGATTTCAAAGCCATCAACGCCCGGAAGCATGAGGTCAAGTATATACAGGTCATACTCATTGTCAAGCGCCTCCTTAAGTCCCTTCTCACCATCATTGCAGATGGTGACTTCATAGCTGCTAATCTCAAGATAATCCCTCTCAAGCTCTGCGATACTTTCCTCGTCCTCAATAATCAATATCTTACTCATTGCTCTCTCCACTCTCCTGATTTTTATATTTTCTAAGCACAAAATGCATCACCGTGCCTGTACCCTCCTTGCTTGTTGCCCATATCTGTCCGCCATGGTCACTTATAATCTTCTTAACAATCGACAGACCTATTCCACTGCCGCCCTGCGCCGAATTTCTGGAGGAATCCGTCCTGTAAAAACGGTCAAAAATATACTGCACATCCTTCTGTGCTATGCCCTTTCCGTTGTCCTCTATCTCAAACTGTACAAAGTCATCCGCATCGCTTACCCTTATATTGATTATGCCCTTTCTGTCCGTTGACATGTACTTGACAGAGTTGCTTATGATGTTGTTTATAACTCTCTTAAGCTGCTCCGGGTCGGCAATTATTACCGCCGCCTTGTCCGCATAGTTGAAATATCCAAGCTCAATATTTCTCGACTCCAGTTCCACCTTCAGCTCACTCACGCAATCGTCAAAATACTCAGCGACATTAATCTTATTAAAATTGTACGGAATCTTGTTAGCATCTATCTTAGAATACAGGGTCAGCTCATTTATCAGCTTATCCATGTCCATAGTCTTATTATAGATGGTTCTCACATATCTGTCCATCTTCTCAGGAGTATCCGCAATTCCATCCATGATTCCTTCCACGTAACCCTTTATCGCCGTCATAGGTGTCTTTAGGTCATGTGAGATATTGCTGATAAGCTCTCTGCTCTCCTTGTCATTCTGGATTTTCTCCTCGGCAGACTCCTTAAGCTTCTTTCTCATGACCTCGAAATCATCTATGAGTTCACCTATCTCATCATGTCTGTTGCTCTTGAGGTTAAAATCAAGATTGCCCTCCGCGATGTTATGTGTTGCATCCTGCAGCTTTTTAATAGGAGCGACAAGTCCCCTGTATACCCACACGCTTATGCATCCGCTCGCTGCGACAAGTATGGCTGCAAGGCTCACGAAAAAGATGATGAGCATGCTCTTGACCTGCGGAACAATATGCTCTATGTGTGTGACAATATAGAGTCTGCCCTCTTTTCCGTCCCGGCAGTCAAATATAACCCTGTTTACAAGCATCTGCAGCTCTCCGCCAAGATACATTCCGCCGTGAAGCCCGTCAAGCTTGCCCAGTGTCTCCATCTTGGTCAGCTCGGCATATAATTCATCATCAAAATTATTGTCATAGCTCGAATAGACATACTCACCGTCCATATTTACTATAATGTCCGTTGCATCATTTGTAAGTCCGTTGCAATATTCGTCAAGATAATCCTTATCACACAATAAATCCGGATTCGCATCCCTTACTGTCTCAAGCTCTGCCTGTATGCTGGAATTGACCGCATTGAATGCCAGCATAGGATTGAGCATGACCGTATATGTATTCAAATCTATCTTGTATGTGTGGTAAATCGTCTTTAATTTGTATGTTCCAACGCTGAGCACCGCCAGCACAAGTATTAACGGAACTATACACAGAACGCAGAATGCCATCTGGATTTTTGTTTTAAGCTTCATGTCAACACCTCTCTGTCGCACGGCTTATATCATCCCCTACATAATTTACATTCCGTAATGTAAGAAGGACGCATAAGCCATGCCTATGCGTCCATTGTAGCACATTATTGTGTCGGAATTTATAAATTAAATATAAACAATTACAAATATTTCTTTAAATCGCAAACCTTATCAAGCTTCTCCCAAGGAACATCTATATCATTGCGTCCGAAATGTCCGTAAGCTGCTGTCTGCTTGTAAATCGGTCTTCTAAGATCAAGCATCTTGATAATTCCGGCCGGTCTTAAATCGAAGTTCTCTGCAACTATCTCAGAGAGCTTATCATCTGCTACCTTGCCTGTTCCGAATGTGTCTATATTGATTGATGTAGGCTGTGCGACACCGATAGCATATGAGAGCTGAATCTCGCAGCGCTCTGCAAGTCCTGCCGCAACAATATTCTTAGCTACATAACGTGCTGCGTAAGCTGCCGAACGGTCAACCTTAGTGCAGTCCTTACCTGAGAAAGCTCCGCCGCCGTGACGTGCAAAACCGCCGTAGGTATCAACGATAATCTTACGCCCTGTAAGACCGCTGTCTCCATTAGGTCCGCCGATTACGAAACGTCCCGTAGGGTTAATATACATCTTGGTTCTCTCGTCAACAAGCTCCTTAGGAAGAATCTCATCAAAGACATACTTCCTGATGTCCTCGTGAATCTGCTCCTGTGTAACATCCGGGTCATGCTGTGTTGAAAGGACAACGGCATTTAGATGTACAGGCTTGTGGTTGTCATCGTACTCAACCGTAACCTGTGTCTTGCCGTCCGGACGAAGATACTTAAGTGTTCCGTCCTTTCTTACCTTGGTAAGCTGTCTTGCCAGTCTGTGTGCAAGTGCTATAGGATATGGCATGTACTCCTCTGTCTCATTTGTAGCATAACCGAACATCATACCCTGATCTCCGGCGCCGATTGCATCAATCTCCTCGTCAGTCATCTGGTTTTCCTTAGCCTCAAGAGCCTTGTCAACTCCCATGGCAATATCAGGTGACTGCTTGTCAAGTGAAACCATGACTGCACATGTGTTTCCATCGAAGCCATACTCAGATGTATTGTAACCGATATCTGTAACAGTCTTTCTTACTATTGCAGGTATATCAACATTAGCCTTGGTTGTAATCTCACCCATTACCATAACAAATCCTGTGTTGGTAAGTGTCTCGCAGGCAACACGGCTCATCGGATCCTGCTCAAGCATGGCATCAAGTATTGCGTCAGAAACCTGATCGCAGATTTTGTCAGGATGTCCTTCAGTCACTGACTCTGATGTAAATAAATAACTCATTCTGAATCTCCTTTCGCTATTACAGCGCATACGTGAAAATTAACGGTATCATACCTTTTCATAGCCTCAGAAAAGGTTTAAAAAAAGCCCACATAAGTGGACTTGAATTAGGGCAAATCAAATCCTCTTATTGTTCGAACCGCAGATTGTGCGGTATATCTCGCTCAGGCTGGCACCTTCCGTTAAGGGGTTGCCGTGACTTCACCGATCCTATGTATCTCCATCACTCTGAATAAGGGATAAATCTTCTATGAACTTTTTTGCATATACACTATAATATACAATCCGGCATTAGTCAATAGTGTATTTTGTGGAAAATATTTAACGACTATAATAATATTCTTCGTCTTTTTATATAGCTTTTTATTGCGAGTCATGTCAAAAAATGGTATAATATTACTAAATTTGTGACTCGTGCACTTCATTTGAGGACCAAAAAAATACACCGAGACGCATGACGCCTCAGAATGGAGAGAAGCTATGAACAAAAGCAAAGAAAACGATATTCACTCGAAGTTTCTTAACCGCAAGCTGTATTACAAGATTTCGACTGCCACAGGAGTAATGCTGGCAATATTTCTTGTTCTGCTTGTCATCATCAGTTCCACCCTTTCCGCAACCTTCCTAAGCAGGAGCATCAAGGGAGAATTCGAAGGTATAGCTGCCCAGAACGGGGTTATTATGCAGAATGTACTCACCACCGCAACCAACTGTGCCGATATTCTTCAGAGCTACATTGTCGACAAATATGCCGAATTCGAAAAATCCGGCTATAACGGCCGCACACAGAAAAGCTCCATATATGATGTCCAGCTTCAGGAGATGAATAAGCAGATTGAAGAGTTTCTTATCAGCGTAGCCCGCACCACAGCGACCTCCAACGATAAGATTGCCGGAGTCGGAGTATTCTTTGAACCGGACGCATTTGACCCATCTATCAAGGATTACACTATCTATGTAAGTGAGAAGAATCCTGATGTTGTACAGAGCTATGGTGCTTATTCCACATACGGTTCACAGGACTATTACAAGCAGGCTGCAACCAGCAAGATGAATTCCTTCACTGACCCTTATTACGATCAAGGTGTCAACATGATCAGTGCTTCCTTCCCTATTGTTTATAAGAATGTTACATACGGTGTTATCCTTGTCGACATCAATATAGATGCCTTTGATGACCTCAATTCCAGCAATCCAAGCTACCCAAGCATGTATGTTGACGTGCTCTCATCAGACAGCACAATGGTATACGACAGTGAGTCAACAGAGTACATAGGTCAGCGTTTATCCGATCTGATTTCTGCCAAGGAATATGCCAAAATCCAGAAGGGCATTGATACAGGAAAGAGCTTTTCAGTCAGCACTAAGAAGAATGACGGAACAAGTCTGGTTCGCTTTTACTCTCCAATCAACGCCTGCGGACAGACCTGGTGGGCTGCCAGTGCTCTTTCAAAAGCCGATTTATCACGCAACACAGTTATCCTTGTTCTGCTGATGGTTGCCATATCGCTTGTTACTCTTGCATGCATAGTAATTATCAGCCGCAGACTTACAATAAAGTACTTAAAGCCTATGGGCGGTGTTGTAGATGTTGCCAATGAGCTTGCTGAGGGTAATTTTTCAGTCAATACTGATGTTGTATATAATGATGAAATCGGTGAACTTACCCAGACATTCTCCAACATGTCATCACGACTCAGGGAAATTATCGCAGACATCACACATGGTCTCAACGAGATGGCTTCCGGCAACTTTAACCTTCAGCCTCAGGTAGAGCACATCGGTGATTTCAAGGCAATCGAGGACGCACTTGTCACAGTTGTGACCGATTTGTCCAACACGCTCGCTGAAATAAACGAGGTTGCCGACATGGTATCAGACAATGCAAGCCAGCTCTCAGACGGTGCCCAGTCCATAACAGAGGGTGCAACCGATCAGGCAAGCTCTGTCGAAGAACTTCAGAGCACTATCGAGACTGTCACCGAGCAGGTCAACAAGAATGCCGAGAGTGCCAACAGTGCGAATGACATGGCGAAGGTTGTCGGAACAGACATCATGGCAAGCAATGAGGACATGCAGCAGGTTGTACAGGCTATGGATACAATCAGCGAAGCAGCCAAGCAGATAAGCGGTATCATAAATACAATCAACGACATAGCATCACAGACCAACCTTCTTGCACTTAACGCTTCTATCGAAGCTGCAAGAGCAGGTGATGAAGGAAGAGGCTTCGCTGTAGTTGCCACGCAGGTAGGCAATCTCGCCAACCAGAGTGCAGCCGCAGCCAAGAGCTCCAATGACCTTATCGTCCAGGCACTCAACGCTGTCGAGGCAGGCAAGCGTATGGTCGATGATACCGCCGCAAAGCTCGTTAAATCCGTTGACAAGACCAATGTACTTGTGGATAATATCGCAGCTATCTCCAAGGCATCAGCCGAGCAGGCAGATGCACTCAACCAGATTGCACAGGCTGCCAACCAGATTGCCGCAGTTGTTCAGGAAAATACCGCCATGGCGGAAGAGAGCTCTGCAAGCAGTGAGGAGCTTGCCGCACAGGCAGAGAAGCTCAAAAATCTTGTCAGCGCGTTTAAATTGTTAGAAAAATAGCTGAACAGCAACACAAATGACATCATGAATTATAACTGATAAAAGGAGTAACGTATGGCAAAGAAATTACTATTTTCATTTGAAGTAAAACCGGGCATGGTTATCGCCGAAGACCTATATAATCCGGCAGGACAATTAGTCCTTCCGGCCGGATTTGTTCTTGATGAAGCTACAATATCCAAGTTGGAATACTATACCATTCTTGAGGTTCCTGTCGATGACAGCCCTGCATCAATTCCTATGGCTAAGCCTGTGGAAACAGCCCATTTAGACAATGATAATTATTCAGACAGATTAAAAAACAGTGTTGAATTCAAGCAGTTCAGAGCTGATTATGAAGTCTCAATAAGTCATCTTGCCAATATTCTCAATGAAGCCTCAACTACCGGTAAGCCTATAGATACGGAATCCATATACAAGGATGCCGAACACCTTATCAACTCAAGTAAGAACACTATTCATATATTCGACTTCATACATAACCTGCGCAACTATGATGATATTATAGCCACACACTGCCAGAACGTCGCTCTTATATCGAATATTCTTGGTCAATGGCTTGGTGTAACCGGCGACGATCTGAAGGTACTCACTACCGCCGGGCTGCTCCATGACATAGGCAAGCTCACAATTCCTCAGCAGATACTCAACAAGCCGGGGCGCCTTTCCGATGAAGAATACGCACTTATGAGGGATCATGTCAAGCGCGGCTACCAGCTGCTCAAGGAGCAGCCGATAGATATACGAATCAAGGAGGTATGTCTCCTTCACCATGAACGCTGTGACGGCTCCGGTTATCCTTTCCATGCAGAGGCCTCACGTATAACACCTTTTGCCAAGATTGTTGCGATTGCCGATGTGTATGATGCCATGACAGCACGCAGAAGCTACCGCGGAGCGCTCTGTCCTTTCGATGTTATTCAGATGTTCGATGAGGAAGGTCTCAACAAATATGACCCACATTATATCATGACCTTCTTAAACCGCATTACATCCTCCTATCTTCATAACAATGTCCGTCTCAATGACGGACGTGAAGGTGAGATAGTTATGATTAACCCTATGTGCCTGTACCGCCCTATGGTCCGGGTCGGAAGTGAATTTATCGATCTGCTCAAGAACCCTAATCTCAAGATTGAGGCCATATTATAGGCAGCCATATTATTGTAATAACCCGGCAGCTATCAGCCCGGGCAGCATAAGATTGAAAAAAGACAGGACATATATGCTCTGTGCATATATATCCTGTCTTTTTATCTATCTATGAAATCTTGAGCACGAACTTGCGAAGCTCCTTCTCACTCTGCACATACTCTATCTTCGCTCCAAGCTCCCTGAGCTTAATATCGAAATCCTCATAGCCTCTCAATATATACTTGATATCATCAACCACTGTTATGCCGTCTGCGGCAAGTCCGGCAAGCACAAGCGCAGCCCCTGCGCGCAGATCAGGTGCGGTTACCTCAGCTCCTGTATAGCGCTCAACACCCTTTACAATAGCTGTATTTCCTTCGACCGTTATATCAGCCCCCATCTTGGCAAGCTCATCGACATACTTAAACCTGTTCTCGAATATCCCCTCTGTCACGATACTTGTTCCCTTGGCAAGCGCCAGCACAACTGTAATCTGAGGCTGTACATCGGTAGGGAAGCCCGGATACGGAAGTGTCTTGACATTGGTATATTTCATATTACGGTATCCTACAACCCTGACGGCATCATCGAATTCTGCGACCTCACAGCCTATCTGTGTAAGCTTCGCCGTGATAGCCTCAAGGTGCTTGGGAATAACATTCTTGATCAGAACGTCTCCACCTGTTACGGCTGCAGCACACATAAATGTAGCTGCCTCAATCTGATCCGGAATAATTGAATACGAAGCGCCATGAAGCTTAGCCACTCCCTTAACCCTTATAACATCGGTTCCTGCACCCTTTATATTCGCTCCCATGCAGTTGAGAAGATTGGCTACATCAACCACATGTGGCTCCTTAGCTGCATTCTCAATAATCGTGTTCCCCTCAGCAAGCGCTGCGGCAAGCATGATATTGATGGTAGCTCCAACAGATTCCATATCAAGGTAAATATGTCCGCCCACAAGCCTGTCTGCCTTAGCAGTAATCATTCCATAGGCTGTATCAACCTCAGCTCCCATAGCCTTAAATCCATTTATATGCTGGTCAATAGGCCTTGTACCTATGTTGCAGCCACCCGGAAACGCCACATGGGCTTCCCTGTATTTTCCAAGCAATGCTCCCAAAAGATAGTAAGAGCCCCTTATCTTCTTCGCCTTCTCATAATCAACAATCGTGGTATTTATAAGTCCACCATTAATCTTGTATGTGTGTCTGTCAATCTCCTCAACCACTGCCCCAATGCTCGCAGTAGCTCCTAAAAGAACTCTTATATCACTCACATCCGGTACATTATCTATCGTAACTGTCTCGTCAGCCATAATAGCAGCCGCAATAATAGCCAGCGCCGCATTCTTGGCTCCAATAATATTCACTTCACCGCTTAAAGGATTTCCACCCTTAATAACATACTGTTCCATTACATACCTCAATATTACATGTAATTGTCATAATCATTTTAATACATACAGCCGAGCCTATTACAGGATACCTTTCATTATAAGCTATATGCTCCTAAATATCTATCCTATTATAGCATAAAAGTACTTTTTGTAAAGAAAATTAATAAAGCAGAGGGAAAACACTTCTCCCCTCTGCTTTATATTGTGTGCATTATTTGTTCAAATAATCGTATGGATTCTTGCAATTTCCCCAAAGTAAAACTTCAAAATGGAGATGTGGTCCCGTTACATTTCCACTGGCTCCAGACAATGCAATTCTCTGCCCCTGTGATACAGTCTGTCCAACAGACACCTCTATTGAGCTCAAATGACCATATCTTGTAGTCAATCCGTTTCCGTGGCTGATATCTACGCACCAACCATATCCACCGTTCCAGCCTGCAAGTGTTACCGTACCACCACATGACGCTCTTACAACGCTTCCCGATGGAACATACAGGTCAATACCTGTGTGGAAGCTGCTCGGCTGTCCTGATACAGGATGTATACGATATCCAAATCCTGATGTCAGAGTCATGGTGCTTAGCGGGTTAATGAATGTCGGAGGAATAAGTGTTCCTCTCTCAATCACTGTCGCTGTCGCCTCTGTGATAATTCTCTGGCTGATTATCTCTCTGTCATACTCCTTGTTGTTAGCATAGCTTACAACTGCGATAACCTCTCTGTAACCCGGTGTTCCGGTTGAAATTATATTCTGCTGACCCTGATACATGCTGTTATTGTCAACATATACCACGTCCGCCTCATACTCTTCATTGTATGTGACTTCTTCCTTTACAACTACTGAAAGCTCAGGTGTAGGAACCGTTATTGTTATGATGTCATCCGGCATGATTACACTGTTCTCATTAAGTCCCTCATTAAGCTCGTACAGCTCATCAAGACTAATGCCTGTCTTGTCCGCTATAGACGAGAGACAGTCACCCGACTGAACAACGTATGTTCCCTTCGCAGCCTTCTCCTTGGTGATATCTTCTAATGCTTCCTGTACCGACATCACTGTGTTGGCATTGCCTCTTGTCTCTATAACCTCGACATTCTCCTTGAAGCCTACATAGAGAACTCCGTCCTCAAATACTGTATCCTCTGTGACCTGAACCGTATCCGTGCCGTCTATTGTGGCAAGAACCTTGGCAGCCTCATTCATTGTGATATCCGCTGTGGCAACATTGACTGTCTTATGTGAAAGACCATTATCCGTGCTGTCGACAAGCTCCACCTGAAATGCTCCGGCATCCTCGCCTGCTATTCTGTTCTTGGCAGCCTCTAAGAGTTCAACAACCTCTGCTTCACTGCCGACCGTAACCATATAATCATCTATACGAACCGTATAAGCTAAATTCTCCGGAACATGAGCAACCGCGTTAACCGCACTGTACATAGCCTGCTCAAGCTCGTTCTCATCAAGAAGCCTGCCCCTTATGTTATCGTCTGCGAAAATCTCAAGCTCCGTATCCGCATACACTGTCGTTCCATATTCTTCATTAAGTTGTCCTCTTACATTCTGAAGCGCGGTTCTAGCCGTCTCTTCATCCTGTGTACACCCTATCGGTGTTCCGTTGAGTACAACTGTATATCCTGCTGTTCCATTCACCGCTCTGCTGTCGGCTTCAACTGTCTGCGGCGTTGTAAAACGTGTCGCAAACGGTATAACAAATATAATAAACAAGCAGGCAGCTACTGCAACCTTCAGATAAATATTTTTAAGTTTTCTGTACTGCCTGGTCAGCTTCATGATATCCTCCCAAAAATGTAAGAGCTTACTTAACAATTTTGTAACAAATACATACTACCAAGAAATACCCGATTTGTAAAGTTTTTTTTGTTAAAAACCGAATGTTTTTTTACGAATTTGTTACAAAATGTTACAAAGGACTAAATTTTTTTGTTAATATTTACATTATTTGGAAATTATCGAACTATATAGTTCGTCTCATATCAATGCCGGCACCGCTATCTCACTGCAATTTCTACAGCCTTAGCCGTATCAGCAAGGCTTCTTCCATGCTCGTCTATGACTACGTCCGCATATTTTTCATAGAGCACGCAGCGCTCATCGTAGAGATCCTTAAGTGTCTGTCCATTTTTGAGCACAACACCCCTGCCCTCGAGATTTGATAATCTCTCGTTTATCATCTCATACGATGCCTTTAAATATACCACGGTGCCTATCTCCTTGAAATGTCTCATGGCGTTTTCTCCGTATACAACACTTCCTCCGGGAGCTATTACACAGTGCTCTGCCTCAAGCTCAGCGTTAACCTTCTCCTCAATCTTTAAAAAGCCCGCGTTTCCCTCATCAGCGATAATTTCCTTTAACAGTCTGCCCTCCTTCTCCTGGATGACTAAATCTGTGTCTATGAAATGATATCCAAGGAGCTTAGCAAGAACAACTCCGACCGTACTCTTTCCCACTCCTGGCATTCCTATCAGAATAACATTACTTTTTTTCATTGAAGCGTCCCTTTTCCCTTCTGTCCTTTAATGTATTGGCGTTCCTCGATGCATTTGCTTTCTTTGACGCAATTGCACTCTTTGATGTGTTTGCACGCTTTACCTTATCTGCGTTCTTTGATGTGTTTACGCTCTTTGATGCGTTTGCGCTCTTTGATGCATCTGTACTCTTTGACGTGTCTGCGCTCCTTGTCTTTTCATGCGGCTTTGCATTTTTATTCACAGAATATCCGAATCTTCCAAGCTTTTTCCCCAATTCAAAGTATTCGCCATGTGAATAAGTGATTAAACCTGATGAATTGAGGTCAAACCTGCCGTTCTCATCCATATAACGGTCATCGACATTGACGTTCACAACCTCCGCAAGAAACATGGTATGGCTTCCCAACGGCTGCTCACTCACCACGCGGCACTCAATATTCACCGGGCTTTCCCAGATTCCGGGTGCCCCTACCACCTTAGATGGAGCTTCATGGAGCTTCATCTGCGCGAACTTATCAACATCCCTTCCCGAACGCACTCCGCAGAAATCAGTGGCATACACCAGCTCCTTTGTCACAAGGTTGATGACAAATTCCTTTGTCTCCTTTATTATCTCATAGGAATATCTCTCCGGTCTGACCGATATGGATACCATAGGCGGATTGGTATTCACCGTCCCCGCCCATGCAACTGTTATAATGTTAGGCTTTTCTCCCTCCCTTTTACAGCTCACCATAACCGCCGGAACCGGATAGAGCATATTCCCCGGCTTCCAACTCAGCTTTGCCATACATGGCTCCTTTCTGCATTATAATTCATTATGCACTCTCTCACTCCTGCGACAGTACCGTCAATATCTCCGGAATAAGCTGTTTCTTACGCGACACAACTCCCTCAAGCCTGTACACGTTCTCCTCAAGCTTCGGCGCGTCGAAGCCGTTCTCAATGACATCCCCAGCCCCATTTCCAAGTGCAATGAGCAGCGTCTCCGTAGCTATCATGTTGGTGAGCATGAAAAATATCATGTTGATTCCCTGACTTGCAAGCTGCTCCTCCATGTAGGGCATAATCTTATCCTTTATGTCCATAAGCTCTTCCTCATCCATCGATGATATCTGACCCACACCGAAATTTATATCGTTTACCGAAAACCTCTTGTAGTCCTGCGAAAAAATCTCCTGAGGTGTCTTGTCCTTCAGGTTGCTTCCGGCGCGGAACATCTTTACCGCATACTCCTCTATATCTATTCCTGCAAGCTCTGCAAGCGCCCTTGCGGCTTTCACATCCGCCGGGGTACATGTAGGAGAGCGGAACATAAGCGTGTCCGAAAGAATTGCCGAGCACATAAGTCCGGCTGTCTTTTTATTGATTTTAATATGATTTTCCCCATACATCTGATAGATAATCGTTGCGGTACATCCGAGCGGCTGGTTTCTGAAAAATACAGGGTTCATCGTCTCCACCGCACCGAGCTTGTGGTGGTCTATTATCTCAAGAATCTCCGCCTGGTCAATCCCGTCAACCGCCTGCTTCGCTTCATTGTGGTCGACCATGATAATCTGTTTCTTACCCATACCGAGGAGATTTCTTCTGGAAATCATCCCTATATAATTGCCCTGCTCATCATGTATAGGGAAATCACGATGTCTCTTTTTCGCCATTACCTGACGCACCTCATCCGTGTACGCCTCTGTGCTGAAGGTTATGAGTCCCTCCGTTCTCATAAAAAAGCTTATCGGAACAGACTGATTTATAAGCCTTGACGCAGTAAATGTATCATGCGGTGTGCTGATTATCGTACAGTGATTTTCAACAGCAAGCTTCTTAATCGTCATGGATACAGGTGCGCCCTCACACACAACAATACATCCTGCCTGCATCTCTATGGCGCATAGCTGCGATTCATATCTGTTTCCCAGAATGACGATATCTCCCATCCTGATGTAGCTCTCCATGAGGTCGGGATTAGCCGCTGCCACAAGCACCTTTCCTCTGTCAAACACATGCTCCTCATCCCCGATGATAAGCGCGCCGTCAAGTGTCTCGACAATGTTTTTGCAGACTGTACGCGCTGTTGAAAGTGTTGTGCTGTCATGGACATCCATATAGGATGTCGCAATATCGGCGATTGTGATTAAGCCCTCCAGCTTGTTATCCCTTGTTATCGGGAGTGTCACAACTCCTATGTCCCTCATAAGCTTCCATGCCGCCTTGATTGAGATATTCCTGTCAACTCCGTCAACCTTGCGAATCTCTATATCCTTCACCTGACTCTTCACATCCATGACATACTGAGGTGCATTTACCCCGAACTGCTTTAACACATACTGTGTCTCCTCATTTGTCTGGCCTGCGCGTAGAGGGATGTACTCATTCTCCGTGTCTATCTCATTTTTCAGCTGTGCATAAGCTATCGCCGAACAGACGGAATCCGTATCAGGATTCTTATGCCCGATTACAAATATCTTTCTTTTTTCCATACTGACCTCCGTTCCTTGAACACATCCTGGCAATTACAAAACGAAAATCTTACAATACATATTTTCGCAATTGCCTGACTAGCTTCTAATGTATATGTTCACTCACATAATCATATCCATTCAGTATAATCGCTGCGTGGTCCGCCGCAATCAGCTGGCTGCTCACTATCTTGTAGTCCTTCTTCTCAAGGAGCCCCGTCCTGTCTGTGATGACCAGTACCCTTGCAGCAGGTCTGATATCCCCACATTCAAATTCAATATCGTAAAATTCTTTCTCTATCTGCTGTGTGCTGTCGGCAGCCTCACCCGCCCTGTGCACCTTCATGGAAAACCATCCTGCAGCCGCAGCATCATCGCCGGCTGTTGCCGTAAGCTTTCCTTCCTCCTCAACAAAAACATAAGCTGTGGTAATTATTCTTGTCCTTGGGTCCCTGTCATAATCACCATAGCTGCCAAGCTGGACGCCCTTGACTCCCTTAAGTCCTGTCTCCTCCTCAAGCTCTCTTGCCGCGGCAATATCAAGGTTCTCGCGAAAATCAACGAATCCTCCCGGAAGGGCCCACCAGCCGATAGATGGATGATTTCCTCTTTTTATAAGAAGGATTTTTCCTATTCTCTTTTTTCCATTTTCCTCAACGTAGGTAAAGATAAGATTGTCAACTGTATTAGCCGGAGTGTCATACAGCTTAGGATTATACTCCTCAAGAAATGTCTTAAGGTCAAGTCCCGCTGCATTTCTCTCACCGGTTCCAAGGTACTGCTCATACTTTTCCAGATACATAGTCTGCCTCCATTGTGCCATTTTGTGGCAAGATAGTAATAATGTAAAAGGCTCTCCGTCCACAGCGATTATGCGCATGACGAAGAGCCTTATGGACTCCATATATTATATTAGAAAATTGCCCTTGTTACAAGCCAATTTACAAAGTAAAGACCTGCACAGATAATCGCTATCGAATATATGAACTTCTTTGAAAGCGGAAGCACCTTCACAATACCGATACCTGTAAGATAGAACATAATACCTGTGACAGCCGCATGTATAACACCAAAAATAACACTAAAGAATGAATGTGTGAGCACAAGCCCTAATAAATTTATAAGTGTAAATACAAGCATTGGAAGTGCCGGAATGGCAAATACGCTGAGCGCCTTCTTGAAGCTTACATTAGTACCTTCAACATACTTTGCACATACCCAGATAAGTCCTGCAAATGCTGCCGGAATTGCAACCCACCATAAAACAGGTCTTACTATTGCCATAACCCAGTCTGCTATATCATAATGCCAGCCCTTTGCGGTATGTACGATTATGCTTATAAGGCTATATATAAGCTGAAGTGCTGCATTGACAACAACAAGTCCCGCAACTGTTGTAATGGAATGCTCCCCTACAACTGCCTCACTCGCCTCAACAGGATTCTTAACGAACTCCTTAGCGTATGCTAACATACCCTTGGAAATCTCTGTTGCCTGCTCCTTGGTGATAATAGGCTTGGCTGCCTGTGGCTGCGCTGTCTGCTGTGCTGCTCCGGCTGTTGCCTGGGCTGCAGCCT